>Ga0156191_1034_pt1 | contig 58316 bp, 62 predicted proteins | sample RifCSPlowO2_12_FD_107844 | JGI IMG/M metagenome (GOLD analysis project Ga0156191, IMG submission 107844) | Deltaproteobacteria bacterium RIFCSPLOWO2_12_FULL_50_11
TGCCGGCACCTGTGCCGGTGAGACGGGTTGAGGGGCCGTTGGAGGGGCAATAGGACGGACATAATCTTCGGAAACCCATCCCGTTTTTCCTGTGGCATACTCCACCTGATACCATCCGTTGCTTTGCTGATAAGTGATGCGGCGATCTCCGTGATTGAGGCGGGCAACCTCTCTGGCATTTTTGGCCGGATTTTCACGGACCCTCAGCCAACCCATTTTTGGAGAAACGACCTCAATGTAAGAGACTTCCCCGTTGACAGGAGGGGAGGAAGGAGCCGGAGGGGGCGCCATTTCTTGAGGGGTAAGAGGAGAAGGAGTGGAGCCGTTATCCGGTGATTTTGAAAAGATGACACGACGATTTTGCTGACGTCCTTCCTCAGTCGCATTGCTGGCGATCGGGGAGGCTTCACCCTTACCCAAGGGTGTCAACTCAATATCTTCTGGGGCCCCACACTTTTTAAGATAACTGATGACGACCTTGGCTCGAGTCTTGGACAGGTTTTTGTTGGCCTGAGGAGCTCCAATGTTATCCGTGTGCCCGATGACATAGAGTTGTTTTACGTCGCGATGGAAGTAAAGGGCCCCGGCCAGATGAGACAGGGTTTCAGCGGCCTTTTTGCTGATATCCGACCGACTAAAGGCAAAGTGAACAGGGGAGGAGGTCCATATCTGACTGTCTGTGACCGTGATCCCCCCCTCAGGGCACCCGTCTTCATCCGCCACACCATTCATGTCTTCGGACTCCTTGGGACATTCGTCGTGATCATCCAGGATGCCATCTCCATCCTGGTCACTTCCCTTGAGGGCGATGACCGTATAGCGGTCTTTATCGGAATATTCACCCAAAAGGGTAAAGACCTTTTCGCACCCGACATCATGGACCTTGGGATCAAAGTCCTCTGGATTTTCAGGGCAATTGGACAAGCGGGAGGCCGTTTCGCTGAGCTCATAATACTTGGGACAGCGAACATCATGCATGTCGGAATTAAAGTCTTTTGGATCGGTGGGACAGTTTTCCCGCAAGGTCAACATCTCTTCGGCATACTGCTCTTCGGTCTGTTTGGGTTTGAAAAGGGTGTCTAAGAGTTCTTCTTGTTCCTTGTCTTTTTGCCGAAAGGTGTCGTTTTGAAAACGGTAATTGAGGCTCAAGAAACCCCTGGCAATTCCGGCCTTGGCCCCGCAGACGGCGCAGGATCCCCCCCCCGCCCCGATCGCAAAGCCCGTGTCCCCAATAGCCCATTTGACGCCTCCGATGAATTCGACGGGGGTCGTATTTTTGTCGGAAAAGAGGCTTCGTAGTGCTGTATTGGCTTGGGCCTCGAGGGAGGCCGTAAAACCGCGCCCAAGCTCCGCCGCGAGACCCAGACCGGTTAGGAGTCGGTGGCGAAAATTGATGTTGTTGATCAGGACCTCTTCCGTCCGGAATTCCCCCCCTGCGTTCAAAGTAAACCGGAAGCGCCGTGTAATCAGAAAATCGGCGATGATATTAGCTCCGAAATTGGTGCGGGAATCCCCCAAATAATTGGCATCCCCCCCCAGAGGGAGGACGACAAAGGGCTCGAAGGCGAGACCAAAGCGGTAGCGGTTGGCATTGAGGGCGCGTAGCTTTGGGGCTATGCGGATGTCTCCGAGGTCAAAAACGTTGCTTAATCCCGGAGGGGGCGTCACCGTGGGGTCCTGGACCTTGGCATAACTAAAGAGGATCCCGGTGACATCGAGCTGAAGAAAATCAAAAAAACCAAAACCGGCGCTTATATAATGGGCAAAATAGAGATCGACAATGGCACGGAGGCGGTTGCCGCTGGTGTCCCGGATGTCAAGGGGGTGAAGGACAAGGGTGTTAACGACATTGGCCGAGAATTGGAACTGATAAAGGTTGCGACTGGAATTGAGGGCAAAGTGATAGCGATCTCCCGTGGAGGGCCAGAGATCGAAAGTCGCAAATCGATTGGTGATCGCCCGTCCTAGGCTGGGTGTTATCCAGACAAGAAGGAAGACGATAGTAATAGAGAGGCGCTTGGCTTTTAGGAAGGTCCTGCCCTTTCCCCCAAAATACATGCCCGAAAATATAGGAGATAAAGCTCGCAAGATCAATAAGATTAAATTTTAAGACTCAGTTTTTTTGAGGAGGAGTGTCCCTACACGGAACTCAAAATGGTATGGATGAGGTTACTGGAATTCTTACTCGCCGATGGAGGGTGGCTTTTGGCCTCTTTGATGTGTTAGAGTGGTCCGATGGCCCGATACCGTATTAAGGTCGTTCCCAGATCCTCGAAAAATCAAGTGATTCGTCTTGATTCAGGGGTATTGAAGGTAAAATTGATGGCCCCCCCTGTGGAGGGAAGGGCCAATCGGGCCCTCCTTCAGGTCTTGGCCGACCATTTTGGTGTTAAAAAGTCGTCCATCCGTCTTGTTGCGGGTGAGACCTCCTCCCATAAGTGGGTGGAGATCCTCTGAGCATCCATCTTGACCCCTGGAGGGGGGATCCCTATAGTGGGTCCCCTATGAATTCCTTTAACCCTATTTGGGAGGCGATCGATCGGGCCCTTCCCCAGATTCGCAAGCCCTCTCGTTATTTGGGAAATGAGAAGAATAGCGTCAAAAAAGATTGGGCGCACATCGATCTCAAAATTGCCCTCTGTTACCCAGATGCCTATGAGATCGGGATGAGCAATATCGGGATTCAGATCCTCTATCATCTCCTCAATCGCCACCCCCACATGCTCGCTGAAAGGGTTTTTGCCCCCTGGTTGGATTTTGAGCAATTTCTTCGCCAGGAGAAACTCCCCTTGGTCTCTCTTGAATCCAAGGTTCCCCTTCGCCAATTTGACGTCTTGGGCATCTCCCTTCCTTATGAACTGACCTATACCAATATCCTGACCCTCTTGGATTTGGCCGGACTTTCTTTTTACGCCAAGGATCGAGGAGAAAAAGATCCCCTGGTGATTGGTGGGGGCAATAATGCCTTCAATCCGGAACCCGTGGCCGATTTTTTCGATGCCCTCTTGATTGGGGATGGCGAAGAGGCCTGTCTCGAGATGATGGAGGTGATTCGCCACCATCGGCATCGGGAGACAAAACAAAAATTATTGGGGCGTTTGGCCTCCATTCGGGGTGTTTATATCCCTTCCTTTTTCAAATTTTACTATAAAAATGGAGGAACCATCAGCCATGTAGAGCCTTTGTTGGAAGGCTACAAGGGCGTTCAGAAGAGGTCCGTCTCGGATCTTGATACGAGTTATTATCCCAAAAAACCGATTATTCCCCACACAAAAATCATTCATGACCGTGTGGGAGTGGAGGTCCAACGGGGATGTGTCAGGGGTTGTCGTTTTTGCCAAGCCGGGTATATTTATCGACCTGAGCGTCAGCGCTCTCCCGACACTGTCAAAGAAATCGTTCGCCATCAGATTCGAAACACGGGTCAAGATGCGGTGAGTCTTGTCTCACTGTCGATAGGGGATTATGATTGTATCTCCCAGCTCATGAAGGATTTGATGGATGAACACTTATCCCGCCATGTTGGGATTTCCATTCCCTCTACTCGTGTGGAACAGCTGACTCCTGCCATGATGGAGGAAATCAAAAGGGTCCGCAAAACAGGATTTACCATTGCCCCGGAGGCCGCTACAGAGCGTATGAGACGGGTCATCAATAAGGGGAACTCAGAAGGAGATCTTCTCACCACCGTCAACGAAGTTTTTAAAAATGGATGGCGTCTCTTGAAATTTTATTTTCTCGTGGGCCTTCCGACAGAAACTGATGAAGATGTGAGTGCCATTGCGGCATTGGGTTTGAAGAGCCTTCGGACGGGAGAGGTTCACAGCAGGAATATCGAAATCAACTTAGGCATTTCCCTCTTCGTCCCCAAACCCTTCACCCCCTTCCAGTGGGAGCCCCAGATCTCAATCGAAGAGATGTATCGCAGGCTCAATCTGATCAAAAGAAGTTTAAAAGCGCGCAAACTGAGGCTCAAACCCCACATCCCCGAGATGAGTTATTTGGAAGGTGTTTTTTCCAGGGGGGACCGTCGTTTGGCCCCGGCGATCATCAGCGCATGGAAAAAGGGGTGTCGTTTTGATGAGTGGGAAGAATGTGCCGCTTTTGAAAAATGGAAAGAAGCCTTTATTGAGTGTGGCATCGATACGTCCTTTTATGTGGAGAGGCCAAGGGAGAAAGACGAGATACTTCCCTGGGATCATCTCTTTGTTGAAATGAAAAAGGAATGGCTTTGGAAGGAAAGAGAGGCGGCCTTTAAGGAATCTTTTACTCACGATTGCTCAGTGGAGTCCTGCACTACTTGTGGTGTTTGTGATTATAAAGATGTTCGCAATCGTGCTTATGAACATCCCCTCTATGATGAAGAGGGGCGGCTTTTTAAGAAGAAGACGACGACGGAGATTCGCCATCAGGATCCGTCTTGTCCTTCGCCCGCGATCGCAGTGGATTTTCCACAGGCAAGTCCTGCCTCCTCTCTCGACCCACCCGGTCAATCCTTTCTTTGTCAGTTTTCAAAAAAGGGACCGGCAAGGCTTTTTGGTTTTCTTGAGTTTGTCGAACATGTCCGTCGGGCTGTGGCAAGGGCGGAAATCCCGGTGCGTTTTTCGGAGGGATTCCACCCCCATCCCCGCATCAAATTTGGAGACGCCTTAAAGGTGGGTCAGGAAATAGAAGAGGCCCTCTTTATTATCGAGATAGAGGGTCCCATGGAGCCGACAATCCTTATAGAACATCTTAATGGACAATTTCCAGAGGGTATCAGGCTTCACTCCGTTCGGCCGATCGATTCCTTTCTCTCCCTTCAGAAACTCATGTCGAGATCCATGGCGGCTCATGATATTTCCATTTGACAATTTGCTGAGGGGATTGATAGCGTGACCCCTTCTTGGCAATGAAGAGGGGCGAGTGCCAAGTTATTGAAATAACTGATTTTATGAGCGGAATACATCAAGAGAGAATGGACCAGGTACTCAAGGCGGTCATCCATTACTACGTGGAGACGGTTCAGCCTGTGAGTTCACATGCCTTGGTGAGGAAATATCATCTTCCCTGGTCGACGGCGACACTGCGTCATATCATGAGCGAATTGGAAGAGGTGGGTTTTTTGTACCAGCCACACACCTCGGCCGGTCGTATTCCTACAGAGGACGGATTTCGCTACTATGTCGATCGTTTGATGGATCGTCGTCACATCACAGACCAGGAACGAAATATTTTTTTACAGGGATATCACAACCGCGATGAAAATATAGAGGCCCTTTTTAATACGACGTCAAGATTGCTTTCGCTCGCCTGTGAATATCCTGCGGTAGTCTTGCTTCCTCGGGCGGATCATCTGGTTCTCAAACATGTTGAGTTTGTTCGACTCAAGGCCGGAGAAGCCTTGGCCATCCTTATTTTCAATTCGGGATTGACAAAGACACGACTGTTACTGACGGAGGACGATTTTTCATCCGCAGACCTGCTGCGGGTGAATAATTATTTGAATGAAATCGCAGAAGGTTTCACCCTCTTTCAGGTGCGTGCCAGAATTCGTGCTGAGATGGAGAAGGAAAGGATTCTGTGCGACCGTTTGTTTTCGAAATTTCTGTCGTTATCCATGGAAACCTTTCTGGAGGAAACGGTCAAAAAATCATTCGTCATTTCGGGACAGGAGTTGTTCCTGAAAGAACCCGAATTTGCTGACGCCCATCATTTTCGAAATATCCTTTCGATTTTGGAGGAAAAGAGCCAGATTATCGGGTTGCTTGATCATGTCATGCAGGGATCCGGTGTGAAGGTGTTTATTGGTGATAAGAATAGTGGTTTAAAGGATTTGACCTTGGTGAGCGCGCCTTATGGTTCGAAGGGGTGCCTCTTGGGGACTTTGGGAGTTTTGGGACCCACACGCATGGCTTATGACAGGGTCATCCCCTTAGTAGAATACACGGCGCAATTATTGGGGACACACATCAGTCATTAAAGGAAGAGATCTATGGGAGACAAGGGTCGCAGTGAAGATCAAAATCTAGATGAGGAAATTACCGAGATTTCTGAATCGAAAAAAGGCTCCCAAGAATCAGGAATGGATCCGTCTTTATTGTCCGGTCAGACACCGGATGAGGGACAAGGTGAGAAGGAGACTTCATCAGAGATAGCGGAGGACTATAAGGAAAAATTTGTTCGCCTTTATGCTGATTTTGAAAATTTCAAAAAACGCATTCTCCGTGAAAAAGAAGAACTGACCCAATACGCCAATGAAAGAATTTTGAGGGAGATTATCACGATAAAAGATCATATTGAGAGGGCCCTTTCCCATGTAGGTCCTGAGACCAGCGTGAAGGAGATCCAGCATGGATTGGAATTGATTCATAAAGAATTGGGAAATCTTTTAAAACGATTTAATTGTTGTGAGATTTCTGCCGTTGGAAAGCCCTTTGATCCTCAGTATCATGAGGCCATTCATCAGGAGCAAAATCCAAAATTCAAACCGGGTGCAGTGACCCAAGAACATCAAAAAGGGTATACTTTTTCGGGTCGCCTCCTGCGTCCCGCCCGAGTTTCCGTTGCTGTGGAAACAGCCGAATCGAAACCAAGACATAAATGATGCATTTTTTCACTCAATGGGTTGTTTTTTTCTTTGTTGTCATCCTGTTCAATTCTTGTGGTGGATTGGAGACACGCCCGGCCCAATATGCCTTGGAAGCCACCCCCGAGGTGACCCAACAGTATAAAATTGCCAATGATTATTATCTTCAAGGGCAGTTGCAGCAGGCAGAACCGCGCTTTCGTGCCCTGATCAAGGATTATCCCTATAATCTTTATTCGGATTGGGCCCAGTATCGTTTGGGTGAAATTGAATTTCGCCGTCAGCAATATGACAAGGCCCGTGTCTGGTTTGATAAAGCGGGACGGGGGAAATACCATCCCCAAGTCACTCCTCTGGCCTTCTATAGATCGGCAGTGGCCTCCTATTATTTAAAGGACAACAAACGTGTCTTAAAAACACTCAGTCAGGTTCCATGGGCCTCCATGACCGCCGATCTGCAGGTGAGGGCGGCCTCATTGGAGGTGGCTGCGGCCCTCTCAGAAGGACGGAGGGAACAAGAAATACATGGCTATTTAACACTTTTGGATGCCTATGAGTTTGAATCAGCTTTTGAGAGTCCATCCGAAGAGCACTGGAATATTTCAAAACTGACGGCCTATGAAAGGACACGGCATTGGGTGGATGAGGAGACAGAAGAGCCAAAATTGGTTGATACCCTCTTGGAGCAGTTTCCCAAAGGGGTTTCCGGGGGGTATGTATTATGGAAGACCGTTCGAATGGCTTATAAGAGTGGTGATCTTGATCGGGCTCGTATATTGCTGAGTCAGTTTTCTCAATCCTATCCAAAAAATGAATACTATGCTGGCAGTCAGATTTTGCAAAAAGAACTCAACATGCGTTCTTCTGATTTTAAGATTCCCATCGGTGTCATTTTACCCCTTTCGGGAAAATTTAAGGTCTATGGAGAGGCGGCACTGCATGGAATTGAATGTGCGGCGGGAATTTACAAGCCCTGTAGAAACTCTCTCAATGTTCAGCTGATTATCAAGGATTCAGAGGGAGATCCTCATGAGGTTCAAAGAGCTGTTCGCGAGTTGGCGGAACAGAAAGTTTTGGGGATTGTCGGACCGCTTTCTCAATTGACGGTGGCGGCGGCAGCGGAGGAGGCCCAGAAACAGGGGATTCCCATGATAACACTGTCTCAGAAACAAGGAGTGCCGGAAATAGGTTCTTATATTTTTCGCAACTTTTTGACAATTCCCGATCAGGTCTTTACCGTCGTCAATCATGTTTGCTCGAATTCGGAAAAGAAACATTTTGCGATATTGTATCCGGACAGCAGTTTAGGAAAGGAGTATTATGAATATTACAAGACAGCTGTTGACGGTTGTAAGGGTAAAATTACAGCGGAGGCAAAGTATGATCCTCAAACAACCGATTTCAAAGATGCTATTCGTCGCCTGAAGTTTAGCCTTTCGGAGCATCTCAAAGGGGAGGGTTTGGGATTTGATTTCTTGTACATCCCCGACAGCTATCGCCATGCCGCCTCCATCATTAAAGACCTGCCCTTTTTGAATATTGAGGGGGTTCAACTCTTGGGCTCTGCAGGGTGGAGTCATCCGGGATTGACCCAAGAGTTGAAGGATCATGTGCAGGGGGCCATTTTCGTGGCCGGCTTTTTTACGGAGAGTCAAAACGCACCGACTCAAAATTTTAATGATGATTTTTATCGCGCCTTTTCATTCAATCCGACCTTCTTGGAGGCCTATGGGTTTGATTCGATGCGCCTCATCATCAACCGGCTTACAGAAAAAAAACTGACTTCCAGGGAAGGCCTTCGAAAGGCACTTTCCGAAGTTCATGATTATCCTGGCGTGACGGGTTTGATTTCGTTTGATAGCGAGGGGGATGCCAAAAGACGCCTTTTTATCCTGACAGTCAATGGGGAGACGATAAAAGAAGTATATTAGCCCCTCTCCTCATTATATTCATGAAGGTAAGGGGGGGCCATCCCTACCTTAATAAACTATAACTAGGGAGAGGGATAGTTTTTTATGAAACGGTTTATCGGCGACATCGGTGAACACGCCCTTATCAAACGCCTGACCTCCTCCTTTGTTCAAAAATCCAAGCAGATACGATGCGGAGTAGGGGACGATGGGGCTATTATTGCCTCTCACAAGGGGGATCCTTTTGTGATGACGACCGATATGCTTCTTGAGAAGAGGCATTTTCGTCCTTGCTGGACGACGTGGAGGGAGATCGGAAAAAAATCCATAGAGGTCAACCTAAGCGATCTAGCGGCCATGGGGGCGTGGCCTCGCTATGCACTTTTGTCTCTGGGGCTTCCTTTAAAAACCTCTTTGAGGGATGTGGAGGATTTTTACCGGGGAGCCAGCGATGCCTTGCGCCCTTACAGGGCTACCGTTATTGGAGGAGATACAAACGCCTCTCCTGGAGGATGGGTGATTTCAGTGACCATGATCGGGGATTTTCCAAAAAGTCGCAAAAAGGCGCCTTTGCGGAATCGCGCCAAAGCCTTCGATCGCCTCTATGTCTCCGGCCATCTGGGAGAAAGCGCCCTGGGTCTTTATTGCCTTGAGAAAAATATCAAGGGATCTTTTTGTCGGCCCTTCATCAAGAGACACTTGTGTCCCAAGGCGCGAGTCCTTCTGGGGCGCGCCCTGACCCCTCATATCCATGCCATGATCGATCTGAGCGATGGGTTGGTGGCGGATTTGGGACACATTCTTCAGGAAAGCCGGAAGGGGGCTTGGGTGTGGAGGGAGGCACTCCCTTTCTCCCTTAGGTTTATTAAGGGGACCCGCCGATTGCGCCAAAATAAATGGACCCTTGGCCTTTCGGGGGGTGAGGATTATGAATTATTGTTTACGGCCTCAAGGAATAAGGATAAGGATATCAAAAGGATAGCCAAGGCACACAGGATCTCTCTGACCCCGATAGGGGAAGTGAGGCCGGAGGGGGGATTGAAGATTCTTAATGGTCAGGGAAGGGCAATCAGGTTACAATGCGGGGGATTTAGTCACTTTTAATAGTTCCTTCATCATCGATGGATATAGAAATTATTGTACAGTTATTGGCCATAGCCGCCCTTCTGGGTTTTTCTGCCTCTTTTTCTGCCGTGGAGGCCGCCCTTTTTTCCCTTTCAAAAGTGGATTTGGATGAGATCAGGCGTGCCGAGAGTTTGATTGGGAAAAACATCCTCTCCGTGTTGGCCAATCCCCGTGATTTGCTGACGACGATTCTTTTTGGAAATGAGTTTGTGAATGTGGGCATTGCCATCATAGCAGGGGCCTTGACCTATTCTCTTGCGGAAAATTGTGATTGGAAAGTGGCCTATCTTATTTCTGTGGGCGCTTCGACCATTGTCGTTCTTATTTTCGGGGAAATTGTTCCTAAGACCCTGGCCCTTCGCAATTCACTTTCAGTTTCGTATTTGTTCATTGGTCCCTTAAAGTTGTTTGCCTGGATGACATGGCCCTTCCGTATTTTGCTGACATGGTTCATGGACAGGTTGGTTCTATTGATGGGGGGGGATCCCAAAAGGACACGACGCATGCTTATGGAGGAAGAGTTTAGGCATCTGGTGGATCTGGGGCGCCAGACAGGCACCATTGAGGAGATAGAGCACACTTTTATTGAAAATGTTTTTAAATTCGATAGCAAACAAGTCACGGAGATCATGATACTTGAGGAGAAAATGGTGTCATTGCACATTGAAGCGACAATTCAAGATGCTTTTGAACTTCTCAAAACACATCGATTTTCACGCATCCCCGTTTACAGTCAATCTTCAGATAATATTCAGGGGGTTCTTTTTGCCAAGGATCTGATTGCCTACAAGATCAGCAATAAACAAGACGAAAAAATAAAAAACATCATGAAACCGGCCTATTTTATCGACGAAGAGAGGACCTTGAATCAAACCTTCCTTTTTTTTCAAAAGGAAAGAATTCATCTGGCCTTTGTGCACGATGTGCAGGGAAAAGTGATAGGAATGATTACCATGAGTGATTTACTAAAGGAGTTGTCAACCTGATATGGACGTCTGGGTTTTTACCATCATTACTGTTTTATGTCTGGCTCTTGAAGGGTTTTTTTCAGGATCAGAGATAAGCCTGGTGGCTGTTGACAAGCAAAAGCTGAGACAAAAGGCGGCGCTGGGTCACAGGGGGGCCAAGATTGCTGAACGTTTCATCGGCAATCCGCCACTTTTGTTCAGCGTGACATTGCTGGGACAAAACTTTTTTATTGTAGCCAATACTGTTTTGGCCACTTTTTTCATTATTCAGCGATGGGGGACCGAGTACGAATTTCTGGCCCTGCTTTTGTCTCCGCTTGTGTTGATTTTTGGGGAGGTTGTTCCCAAGAGTTTTTTTCAGCAACACGCCAACCGTTGGGCCTCTAAGATCAGTCCGTTTTTGCTGGCCTTCTGTTATATCACCTATCCCCTTGTTTCTGTATTGTCACGATTGACACATCTGATGTTGGGAGGGGTCAAAAATCGCTCTATTTTGCAGCCGGCCATTACTAAAGAGGGTCTGGAGCTCATGCTGAGTGACAGGGAGAACCAGGCCAACATCAAACCGGGAGTCAGAGAGACCATCCGAAAAATCCTGAATATTACAGAAACGCGGGTCTATGAAATCATGACTCCTCTGGTGGAGGCGGATTGTGTGCGTTCTACCACCCGAATCCGTGAGGTCTATGAGATTTTTCGGGATAACGGGTTTTCGCGCATGCCGGTCTTTAAAGACCGTGTCACTAAAATGATTGGGGTATTAAATATTTTTGATGTTCTTCATGCTGAGGATCCAGAGGCGTTTGTGACAACGATGATGAAACCTCCTCTCTATGTCCCCGATCTTATGGTCGTTGATGAGCTTTTCAAACTTTTGAAATCAAACAAAAAGAATATAGCCTTTGTTGTGGATGAGTATGGTGGTGTTGTGGGGATTGTGACTATAGAAGACATCTTGGAGGAGATCGTCGGTGAAATAGAGGATGAGTACGATGACAGCCGGGAATTATGGATTAAGAACGGAGAGAAGGAATATGTCTTTGATGCGAGGACAACGATAAACGAGATCAATTCAAAATTGAAATGGAACCTCCCTCATGGAGAGTACGAAACCCTGGCCGGTTTTGTTATTGATCAGGTGGGAGGACTTCCGGAGATTGGTGAAAGTTTCAGGTTTCAAAAATTGACTTTTATTGTCAGGAAAGCGGCCTTACACAGTATTGAAGAGGTTGTTGTCAGTTTGGATTAGTAACCCTTGGAAGTATAACAACAAATTGAAAAAGTGCTGTTATTGAGCCCTATTTAATGGTACCAATAAAAAAGGGCGGGAATAAGATTATTTAATTTTTTTCTCCCTTATCCCCTCCCTTTTTGCATGAAAACTCAGCCGTTGGCCTGCTTCATATGATCGGGGGCGATTTGTGCCCTTGATGAGGGGTTTTGTTTTTAATGTCTAAGCTGAATTTGGACAGGGATATTATTGAGAGCTGTCGGTTGACAGCGCAGAAGATCATCCATCCCATCCACGAGATGGTGGTGCGTCATTCAACTCTTTCCATCGAACGGGCGACCCTGCGATTTCTTGGCATTCATGACACACTAGAGGGGATGCCTCTGGTGAATCTCATTGTGGATCAGCTTCCTCCCCAATTTTTGTCGAAGGGCATTGCCTATTGGTTGGGAAGGGCCATGCTCCTCAATCACGCAAGTCCTATCGGTGTGGCCCTGAAGATGGCTCAAAGGAAAATTGATCTCAAAAAAATGGCCCCTGTACCCCTTCCGGCCATAAGAGAGGCGCTTCATGGCCCTGTGCGGAATTCCTTGCGTCGGTTGGAACAAAAAGGCCAGCGTCGCCAACAGCTTTTGGAAAAACATTTCAGGAGCTTTGCCTCCTTAAAACTTGTGTCTATTTCTCAAGACGATATTGGAAAAGATTCAAAGGGGATTCATAAAAAGCTTAAAAACGATGTCAGTTATCTCGAAGTAGAGCGAAAATCAGGCAGTGAATTGTTGGAATATGTTTTGAACGGACATCATACCAGAGACATAAGACGCCACTTGGATCAGTGGGGGCAAAAAAACAATCTTTATATTCGTTTGTTGGAAGATGCGACGGGATTGTGTCTCCCTGAAGAGACCATGATAGGGGCCGAAAACGGGGTGGATGCCTTGTATGATGATGCCCTGCACGGCATTGTAATGCGTGATATTGACATGCAGCGCGCCATTGTCGATCAGCACTTTTCTCGCTTGATTATGGCCCGAGCCCAAATGATTGTTCATACCCGCGAAGATTGTTTGTTAAAGCTGACGGATTCTTATCGCAACTTTTACCAAACCATTGCCCTGCAATTTCTCCAAGAGCAATGGTGTCGGAAGGCCAGAATCGAGGACGATCACCTGGTTTTGAGTTTTTCTTTTGCCATTGATTCTGCCGTGGAGGATGGACTTCTTTATGAAATGGCCCAGGCGCAGATGGTTCGAGAGATTTTTCCAAAGGCCTTTATTCAGTGCGGCCTTCCTATCAGGATGCAATCCGAAAATTCTTCATCTTCCTCTATTTTAAACGGCATCAGTAGTTTGGTCGCTGTCTTGACAGAATTTAACATTATTAAATTGGACAGCGAAGATTCTCCAATCGTCGACTATCTTTTGCAGGGGGGGCGGAGCCTGGGAACTGAGGTGCAATGGCAACAAAATGGCAAGGTGATTCGTCGCGCCCGTGCCATACTTGACAACGCCCAAAAGCTCCTGAAGACAATAGAGAGAACCGGGCTCACGCAATGCTTATCGCAAGGGGTTTTTGCCAATCTATCGCGTGATCCTGAAGGAGGGCTGGGTGCCCAAGGAGTTTTTCGCAGGGACAAAGATTACTTTAATCCGTTGTGGGAGGAGCTTGAAAGATAAATCAGAAAATTTGTTATCTGTTGATGAAATACAAAATTGGGTGAAGGCAAAAATCGGCCGACGTCTTCATATGGCGGCGGTTCATCTTGGTCGAGAGGGTTACAGTTTGGGCTTTGAGGGTTTTCTGACGGCCAAGGGGCTTCAGGGTCATCTGGGTTTGGAAACTTATCCCTGTTTTCAGATCACTCGTTATCGGGAGGCGACTCATGCCAATCATGTTGTTGAAAAACTGATGGCGGGAAAAGCGGATATCCTCCTGCTCTCCTATCAAATCTATCCGGAGGATCCTTTCATCAAGAAAGAGGTCAAAGAATTGGGACAAAATCGAAAATTGCCCAGACATCTCGTCAAGGTTATTGTTGGAGAAGAATTCGGGCGTTCTTCGCCGCGATTTTTGGGTTATGACCTTGGGTTGGGTGAGGAAATCTCGCCCCTTGAAGCGGCCCAAAAAATTGTTTATCAATGGGATCAAAAAATGGGTTCGGCACGTCATGAAGGTCGTGCAAGTCATGCAAGTCATGAAGGCCCGTCTTTGCAGGAACCGAAGCGCTCTTTGTGGAACATTTTTGGAAGGAAATAAACCATTATGTCGGGCATCGGCGTCATCCTCAATCCTCATTCCAAACAGTATAAAAAATATCCCAGCAAGATGAAGAGGATAGGTTTTATCGTGGGGGATAAAGGGACCTTCGAACCCACCGTCGATCTGAATGATGTGCGCCGCGTGGCAGAGCAATTTAAAAAGAAGGAGATCGACATCTTGGCCTTAACGGGCGGTGATGGGACCAATCACCGGACCTTGACCACTTTTATGCAGGTCTATCAGGACCAGCCCCTCCCCAAGATTACATTTTTGAGGGGGGGGACACTCAATACGATTGCGCACGCGTGCGGTATCAAGGGAACACCGGAAAAAATCCTGACCAATCTCCTCTATAAATATCATGAGGATGAACCCTTCAAGATGACCCAGGCCCAGCTGATGGATATCAATGGTTATTGTGGTTTTATTTGGGGATGTGGCGTGATTTATCGTTTTATGGAGGCTTATTATGGACAGGGTAACCCCTCTTCCCCGAGTGCGGCCTGGACCTTGATCAGGAGTGTCACATCGGCCTTAAGAAATGGTCCCTATGCGTGTAAGATGTTTCGTCGCTTTGATGGCCAGGTGACGGTCAATGGACGCCCCTGGCCCTTTCGCAACTATTCGGCCATTTATGCGGGATCCGTTTCTGAACTGGGCTTGAATTTCAGGGTCTTTTATCATGCCAAGGAACCCGGCAAATTCCATGCCGTCGGCTTTTCCCTGCCACCGCGCAACGTCCTCCCCTTTGTCCCTTACATGTATCTGGGGCGCGACAGTCGTTGCCCGGACCTCATCGAGGAGCCGGCCTCCGAGATGGTCGTCGAGCTGGCCGAACCCCTTCCCTATACCATCGACGGGGATATGCACCCTCCCGCCTCCCGTTTTCATATCAAGATGGGTCCCCGTCTGGACGTGATTGTCGAGTAGTCGGACACCATAGCTTTAGTCCAATTCATCAATGTCATCAATCCTCCACCGCCAGGGTCTTGCCCTCCTACTCAGGTCTTCATCGTCTATCGGCCTTGCGATTGGACGGGCTCCGTCCAGCGTCCTTTCGATTGGATAGACGCTCTCTATTTCTACTCGGAATTCGCCGCCACCTTCATCGTCAGTGTCCGATGGATCTTCTTCTTCGCCGGTCTCTGTGGTCACCACTTCGCTTTCCTCTTCAAGGGCCTCTTCCTCGGCTTTTGCTTCATTCAAGGCCTTATTGAGCTCATTGATCTTATTCTCAAGATCGGTGATTTTTGTCCCCGTCTGATCCTCCCAGACGATTTCCTCTTCCCCCTCGGTTTTGAATTCAACGGAGTCGGGAAGATTTTGGGTTGATTGACGACAGGCCACCGTAAAAAGGGCCGCCCCCATGATCATGATGATCACAAGGCCTAATTTTTTAATGTCTTTCTTCATGAGAACCTCCCTATTTTATTTTCATACGTGTTTCAGGGCTATCTAGTGCAATCATAATGCCAGTTATTATTGTATACAAAAATAAGTTATAATATTATGAAAAATAAAGATTTTTATATGAAATGATATTTTAATTCTAAAATTAGAATACAAAAAACTGGAGAATTCCTCCCCCAAAAGAAGGGTTTCCCCACCCCTTTTTTCTGGCATCAGAATTGCATTTTCTTACAGGTAACGGGTGATCATCCTATCAAGTGAAGGAGAGGAAATATGATTTCACTGGAGGTTAACTCACTGAAACAGCTTGTGATTCTTGCTACAGTCCTCTTTTTGGACGGGGTGGAAAAAAGGCTTCGGGAACAGGAAAAGTAGGGGAAATCATTATCAAAATGATAACACGTTATCATTTTGATAAGGAACAAGGAGAGGGATGATGACAATGAGACTGACTCAAATGCTTGGTTTGATAGGGATCCTCACCCTTTCGATCACCTTCATGGGGACTGGTGGTTGTGACAAGGCCGTTGATGAGGCTGATGCGGAATTGAACCAGATTGTTCAAGACGATTCCACCGAGACCCAAGATACTGAAGGGTTGGATATCGATGAGGACCTTAAAAAGCTCATTGCCGAGGGCAAGGCAACTCTCCAGCGGGCCGAAAACGGAGATTATGTCTTGGTCAAGGAAAATGGTGAAACAGTTATTTTGGAGGGACAAAAGGAACCAGCGGAAGTCACGGATGAGACCCCATTAGGAGAGGGTCCGGCGGTTCAAAATGCCCCCGCCTCGGTTGTCAACCAGTAGGAGGGTGATCCATAGAAATAAAAAGTTTTGTTACCCTAAGGCCTCAACATGTTTTGCGGTTAGAAGTCCTAATTGGATAGGCGCCCCACCCTGATGATTAGGAGAAAAACTTCTGGCTTGGATGGATGGCATGTTGGGGCCTTTATTTTGTAAAGGCAAAGAAGAGGGTGGCCTCACCGCGTTGGATAAAGAGACGGACCACTCGACCGGTCTCAATGGCTTGGGAGGCCTTTATAAAATCATTGGCATTATTGATGGGATTCCCATTGATTTTAAGAAGAATGTCACCGGGCTGGAGACCGGCTCGACCCGCAGATCCGGAAGGATCAACATTGGTCACATACACTCCCGGTTTGTCAGCGGGGAGTCCCAGATCTTTGGCCTCCGCTGCCGAGATGTTACGTACATTGATTCCCAACTCCTGACTTTCTTCACTGGGCATTGTTTGGGCCACATCTTCTTTTTTCATTTTGGAAATGACAATATTTAAGTGTTTCTCTTTACCGTCCCGAAGGACTTTCATTTTGACAGAAGTGCCGGGTTTTGTACGGGCCACATACGAAGGGAGTTCATGGGCGTTTTTTACAGGTTGCCCAGCATATTCAACAACGATGTCACCCGCGACAAGCCCTCCTTGGGCAGCAGGGCTTTCAGGAAAGACGTTTGAGATCAAGGCCCCCGTAGGTTCGGTAAGATGAAATGATTTGGCCAGATCCGGTGTGACTTCTTGGATACCGACCCCCAGCCAGCCGCGGGTGACACCACCTTTGGAAATCAGTTGTGGGATGAGGTCCTTGGCGAGGTTAATGGGAATCGCAAAACCGATCCCCTGTCCGTTTGAAAGGATGGCGGTATTGACGCCGATCACTTCCCCCTTCAAGTTGAAGAGGGGGCCACCACTATTTCCAGGATTAATGGAGGCATCCGTTTGAATAAAATTGTCATAGGGGCCGGCTCCGATGACTCGACCCTTGGCACTGACAATGCCGGCTGTCACCGTATGATCAAGTCCAAAGGGGTTTCCCACGGCGAGGACCCAGTCCCCGACTTGTAATTCATCCGAATTTCCAAGGATGGCGACGGGCAGCTTCGTATCACTTTTGACTTTAATAACAGCCAGATCCGTTTTTGAATCGCTTCCAATAACCTTTGCCGTCAGTTCTTGCTTATTGGAAAGGCGCACAATGATCTCATCGCTGTCGGCCACCACATGATGATTTGTCAAAATATGCCCATTGTTGTTGATAATAAAGCCGGAACCCAAACTGCGACGAGGGAGGGAAGAGGGTCCCCCGAAAAATTTTTCAAAAAAATCGTCAAAAAAAGGATCGCGGGGACCAAAGCGGCGTGAATCCATGAGAGGTTGTTGAGCGGGTTTGTTGGAGGTGGTGATGTTGACGACACTGGGAGTCACATTTTTTGATAAATCAGTAAAATTGGGCAGACTCTGCTGGGTAAAGGCGGAAAGGCCCCAGAAAAACGTGCCGCAAAAAACAAGAATCAAGAAAACCCGTTTCATGGACTCATGTCCCTTCTTTTTTATTAAGGGTGACGAACACCATTCTCAGATCATACAAGATGGCCTCTAAAAGTTTTGCCTCGTTTTCAGAGAGATTGCCTTTTGTCTTTTCCTGAAGAAGTCCCAGGATGTCAATCGTCTGCTTGGCCCCCTCAAGATGACTTTCTTTTTTGTTGGTTTCGGGATGAGGTGTGAGACCTAGTTGAATTTGAGCGGAGGAGGCCAGCGATAAAAGAAACGTTGCAAAGTCAATGGTGGGAAGAGGAGAGGTCTTGTCATTTTGTAAAAGAGGATCTTCTTTTTTTGGGTTTGTTGTCTCGGGGGCTTGATTGTCTTCGGCATCACGAAAGAGACGACGCTTGTCTTTAAAGGTGTAGCCTTTTTCCTCAGGATTTTCAGTCATGTAATTTTCTCTTCTACTAAGGAGTTCATATCTCACTACACATTGAAAAAGCAAGATGTCTCATATTCTCCTTAGTACTGTCAGGTCTTATGAATAGAAATTGATGAACTGGCTTGTAAAAACGATAAGTTACGTAAGGTTATAACGGAGGAATAAAGGGCGTCAAGACCTTTTTGGGGTCCTCACAAAGAACCACCAATAAATGCCCCCGGAGAGCGCATAGCCGGTGAGGACGTCAACAATATAGTGTTGTTTCACGAGGACGACGGAAAAGCCGATAATGACGGAGGCGCCCAAGAGGATATAGGAAAGCCACCGGCGATAGTTCCAAATGGATAAAGCGGAGAGCGTGCTGGTCGAGACGTGCATGGAGGGAAAACAATTGTAGGGGAGATCCAGCCAGTAATAAAATTGAACGGAAATTAAGAGCCACGAGTCAGGGGTTCCCAGATCGGGACGGTAGGAATATTTTACGGGGAAAAGAGTAAAAATTATAAAATGGAGGGTGACACAAACAATAAAACTCAGGAAGATTTTTCGAAAATATTGATAATCAGAGACGGTAAAATAAACAATGATAAATATAAGAAAAATAAGAGAGTAGGCATATATCAATATGGGGACAAACGGGAGGTCCTTCTCGAAGGGTAGGAGAAGATCAAAGGTGCGGGTGCGAAAACTCGTCAAATAATTAGCGACGAGATAACCGCCAAGATAATAGGCAACGATAAAAAGAAAAAGGAGATTTTTTTTAAATTCTTCTTCGGTGGTAAGATTGGGCGGATTTTTCAAAGTTCCCCCTTCGGTTCTGGTGACCCCAATTTGACTTATCTCCTTTCCTGTTGTCAAGCCTTGTGATCTTGGGATATAGATAGTGTGTGTCAAAATCAAAAAACATCGTTATAGGCGTTTCAGGGGGGATTGCTGCTTATAAGGTGTGCGATCTGATCAGGCGCCTCAAAGATAAAAAATTTGATGTTCATGTCATCATGACGCGTCATGCCCAAGAGTTTGTTACCCCTCTCACCTTTCAGACCCTCAGTCAAAATCCTGTTCATACGAATCATTTTGAATTGTCGCAGGAAAAGGAGATCGATCACATTTCATTGGCAGAACATGCCGATATCCTTGTCATTGCCCCCGCCACGGCTAACATTATTGCTAAAATCAGAACAGGCATTTGTGACGATTTATTAACCACTGTTGTGTGTGCCACACGGGCCCCTGTGGTGGTGGCTCCATCGATGAATGCCAATATGTGGGAAAATCCCATAACTCAGGACAATCTAAAACATCTCAGGCAATTGGGTTATCACATATTGGAACCCGAGTCGGGGGATCTGGCCTGTGGTTATACGGGCAAGGGGCGATTGCCAGAGACAGAGACGATCCTCTCTTTTGTCCAAAAGGTTCTGGGTCTAAAGAGTCCCTCTAAAAAAAAGTAGTATGTCCCAAACTCTAAAAGGTCAGACGGTGCTGATTACGGCAGGTCCGACCCGTGAATACATAGATCCCGTTCGTTTTTTCACCAATCCCTCCACGGGAAAAATGGGATATGCCTTGGCCGAGGCGGCCCTGAAAAAGGGGGCCAGGGTGATCCTCATTTCCGGCCCAACCCTCTTAAAACCGCCCAAACAATGTTTTTTTGTTGAGGTTGTTTCAGCTCGTGAGATGTATGAGGTTGTTTTGGAGCATTTTGATGAGGCGGATATGGTCATCAAGACGGCGGCTGTTGCCGACTATCGCCCTCAAAAGACCTCTTTGAAGAAGATCAAAAAGCAAAACAAGGTCCTCCATCTCAAACTGAGTCCCAATCCGGATATCCTGGCAACCCTGGGGAAGCGGAAAAAAGGACAATTTTTGATTGGATTTGCCGCCGAAACAGACAGGACTGTTTTCTATGCACGGAAAAAATTAAAGAAAAAAAACTGTGACCTGATGATTGTCAATCGGGTCGGACGGCATGGAATTGGATTTGGCAGTGATTTTAATCAGGTGGCGATTATTCCCCCTTCTGGAAAGGTGTGTCATCTGGGAAGGATGTCCAAAAAGAGACTCGCTCTGAAGATAATGAATTATGTCCTTTCTTCTCGGGCTTATCGGAAAACACGCCCCTAGGCACGGTCGATGTACTCATTGGACGAGGTGTCCACATTGATCTTGTCCCCCACATTAATAAAGGGAGGGACTTTGACGGTGAGACCGTTGGAGAGTTTTGCGGGCTTGTAGGAGGCGGAGGCTGTGGCCCCCTTTAAGGGCGGATCACACTCCATGACCTCAAGTGTCACTTTTGAAGGGAGTTGTAGGCCCACAACAGTATCGTCATGGAACTCAACCATGACTTTTGTATTGGGTTTTAGATAGTAAACGCCATTGGCCACCTGCTCCTCGGTCATGTGGATCTGGTCATAGGTTTCGGAGTCCATGAAGTGATATTCCTTGTCTTGATTGTAGAGGTATTCCATTTCGCGGGTTCTCATGATGGCCTTTTCGACGGTCTCGGTGGAGCGAAAACGCTTTTCGGTTTTGATGCCGGTGATAATGTTTCGCAGTTCAGTTTGAACGACGGCGTTGCCCTTTCCCGGCGTCACGTGATGAAGGGTGAGGACGCGAAAGAGCCCCCCATCGATAAATAGAACATTGCCCACACGGATTTGGGTGGCACTTATCATAATCTTTCTCCTTAGAGGTCTACATATAGTCGATCATTTGAGGGAGGTCAACAGGGCGATAGAGGCCTTCCTTTAATTTCTTCTTTACTGTGAGGATCATTGTTTCAGAGTCCTTGAGGGAGATGAGATGGCGTCTTAAGGCCTTTTTCATGCGTTTTCGGACAATAGCAGCATAATTTATTTTTTCGGCCCCCGTGGGATCAAGGGAAACACATTTTGCCTTTTTTGGGTTGGCGAGAAAATCCATGATAAAGTCGATAGAAAGCTTACGATACATCCTGATGTCCGCCTCATCGAGCGTCCACTTGGATATCCTGGCCAGACGAGAAGCCCCGTTTTCCCACTGTTTCAGGCGATGAAGCATAAGGATGCTGTTGAAGATGCGTTTGTTTGTTTTAAACGAAAACAAGGTGCGTTTTAACATTTTTTGGAACAACTCGTCGTTGCCTTTGAAATCGTGTTTTGTCAGTTCACGAAAATGACTCCACACGATTTTTGGACGGCTGATATCATAGCGAAGCTCCCAGTAAGTATGTTTCAAGGTTCGTGTGCGAAAACTGCGGATGAGTTTATAAGGGACATAAAAATTGTGGGACACGGTATCCGCAGCCAGATGGGTCAGATAGCCGTAGGCACAGGCCTGTTGTCTTTTTGTCTTGGCCTCGTTTAGGAGGAGAAACCCCATGCGCCAGTTGTGGCAATTATAAATATACTCGACATAGGCCTTTCCCACAGTAATGTCGGCCGCGAGAGAGCCGTAGAGAAAATCATAAGGATAGGCCTTGAGCAAACCCTTGACCACGGGCGAAAGAGTCGCTATGTGCTGGAGGACATAGGAGGAGTAATCAAGATGAGTGATGGGGCCCCAGCACCAGGCATCCACGGGGACCAATAAAACGAACACCAGCGAGGCAATAAAGAAAAACGGCATCATAAAATTAAATTAAGGTTTCTCTATGAAATCAATGCAAGATGAAATATCTTCTCTTATTCAAGACGTAAAATCAAATATTAATATGGAGGGGGCCCGAGGGGTGAGATATCTTTCCGTGGGTCGTTCTCGGACATCGTCCAAGGCATTGCAGGCCATTCGTGAAGAGATGGGGGAGTGCTCTCGGTGCAAACTTTGTGAGGAAAGGACTCATATTGTTTTTGGAGTGGGGAACCCGAAGGCGGAACTCCTATTTATTGGTGAGGGTCCTGGACGGGATGAGGATCTTCAGGGAGAGCCCTTTGTCGGTCGTGCGGGTCAATTATTGACCAAGATTATCCAAGCCATGCAGATGCAACGTTCCGATGTTTACATTGCCAATATTGTCAAATGCCGTCCTCCCAATAACCGCTACCCAGAACCCGATGAGGTGTCGACATGCCTTCCTTTTTTGATTCGACAGATCGAGGCGATTCGGCCCAAAGTTATTGTCAGCTTGGGAAATTTGGCGGCACAGAGCCTGTTGCAAACCAATCAAGGGGTCTCGGCCTTAAGGGGCCATTTCCGCGAATATTGTGGGATCCCTCTTATGCCGACCTTTCATCCGGCCTATCTCTTGAGAAATCCCCCCAAGAAGCGTGAAGTGTGGGAAGATATGAAAAAGGTCATGAAAAAACTTAAGACTGAGTCTTGAACAGGTGATGAACCTCTCCCATCACTTTACCCGAGTCACTGTCGGTCTTGGTTTTGTCCTTTTTGACTGGTTTTTTCTTGCGGGGTTTTAGGAAAAGTTCAAAGCGATTGCGACCTTTGCGTTTGGCCTTGTAAAGGGCGGCATCGGCGTTCTTGACAAGGACCTCGTAATCCCTGGCATCTACGGGATAACTCGCTATCCCGATGCTGACGGTCAGCCGGCCGCCGGGTTGGGAAGAGGACTTGGGAAAATTGTGTTTTGAAATGGCATCCAAAATTTTTGTAGCGACGATTTTGCTGGAGGCCTTCGAGGTGTTGGGAAGAATGACGGCAAACTCCTCCCCTCCAAAGCGGGCCCAAAAATCGACCTCCCGAAGATAGTGGGGAATGAGCTGGGCAAATTCACGCAGGAGGATATCCCCCGCAATATGTCCGTAGGTGTCATTATACAGCTTAAAATGGTCGATATCGATCATCAGTAGAGATGTTTGTTTGCGAAACCTCTTGGCCCGAACGACTTCTTGGGGAAGTATCTGATAAAAATAGCGACGATTGTAGATCTGTGTGAGTTCGTCCAGGATGGCGACCTCCTTCATGGTGTCGTAGAGCTTTGCATTCATGAGGGCGATGGCCATCTGGCTTGCAGCGGCTTCCAGGAGATCGATTTCCTCGTCAGAAAAGGCGTAAGGATCTGGACGTGTAAAATTGAGGACCCCGATCAGATTGTCCTGGAAAACGAGGGGGAGGGATAGGAAGGAGCCATCCTCAAAACGTTCCCCTTTGTAATAGAGGTATTGGGATTCTTTGTGGGTGTCGGGGATATAGATTTTTTTGCAAGACTTGATCACCTGACCTGAGACGCCTTCTCCTACGGCGAATGTAATCTTTTTAATGGCCTCCGGATTTTTAAAACCCATAAGCGCCTTGACTTCGAGGATCTGCTTTTCCACATTATAAAGAAAAAGGGCAAAGTCTCTGATGCCCAATTTTGTCGTCAGGGCCTCGCCAATAACCTGAAAAAGATTTTCCTTTTCGATAGTCGAGGTCAGCATGCGGGCCATGTCGATGAGAAGGGATTGTTCGCGCAGTTTATTTTCCAGGGCCTTGTTTGTCTTTGCGATTGTCTTGGATTTTTCCTCCAGGGCCTTTTTGTATTTCAGCTCTTCCTGGGCCATGATGAGATCACGCTCGGTTTCTATCTTGAAGGCATCGAGTGTCGTGACTTTTTGGAGCATGCGATTAAAAACACTGCCCAAATCACCGATGACATCTTTGGTTTTGACAGGAACGCGAAGGAGAAAGCTTTTCTTTTCCGATTGAAGCATGATGCGGCGCATAGAGTTCAGGGGACGTTCCACTATGGAGTAGGTGAACAGAAAGACCGTCGTTGCCGAAAAAATAACCGTGAGGAGAATCAAGACCCACCATCGTCCTTGATGGAAGAGTTGGGGTTTTTCAAAACCAATGATGGAAAAAATGGTGATAAAGACGACCGTCAGAACGAGACTGGTTCCAAAGGAAAGCTTGAGGCCTAGGGAGGGCTTTGGCAATTTCATCTAAGAGAGAGCTTAGAGCAAAAGGGCTTGTTTTGTCAAAGGTTTCTCCTTGATACCGACCTTGTCCTAGGTTATTGATGCGGGTCATGAAGATCTTTATAGGCCTCCTTTGTGGCGCCGGTCTCTTTTTGCTTGTCCAACAGCAAGGCTGTCAAAGACCCCCTCCATCGCCCCAGTCTTTGGCCCCGGAGCCTCATTTGAGGGTGGCTCTTCAGCAGGACCCCTTGATTGTTAAGGAAATCAATATAGAAGGCTATCTCATGGGGGTCTTGGCCCATGAGATCTACGCGGATTGGCCCCTGCCAACATTAATGGCCCAGGCGGTGGCGTCGCGCAGTTATGCCCTTTACAGATTGTCCCATCCCGTTCATGAAGAATTTGACCTTTCCGCCAGCGTGAGCGATCAGGTTTTTAATCCTACCGAAAAACCGCCCCTAAGTGTCATAGAAGCGGTGAGCCAAACCTGGGGTCAGGTCCTCCTTTTCAAGGGTGAAGTCATTCCCGCCTTTTTTCATAGTTGTTGTGGGGGTTATACAGAGGCGGCCAAGCGCGTATGGCGCTGGGCAGACCCGTACACCTTTTTGGTCTCCCAACCCGATTCCTATTGTGAACATTGTAAGTATCAGGATTGGGAATATTCTATTCTGAGAGAGACCTTGGCAGAGACGATGAGACACTATGGTTATGATCTCCCGGAGGGGTGGGTCCTTCGATTGCGGGTGTCCCAGGAATCCCCTCGTATTCGAGAGGTCGATTTTGTGTTGCCTCTTGTGCCGATTCATCCCATTCGGATGACGGGGGCCCATTTTCGTCAGATATTAGGATATCAGAATCTGAAGAGCACCCTCTTCTCCCTTGAGGAAGACGGTCCCCTTTTGACCTTTAAAGGACATGGCTTTGGTCATGGGGTCGGGATGTGTCAATGGGGGGCTAAGGGGATGGCATTGGAAGGAAAGACCTTGGAAGACATCCTTCACTTTTATTACCCCGAAACGGAGTTGAAGAGGATTTATTGAGTGGGAACCTCTAAAAACCACCCATCTGCGGCGTTGCCCCATAAAGAGGGGCTACTTCGTTGCCCTTCTCGCGCGGCCCTCAACGTACTGTCTAGTACGCCTCGGGCCTCGCTCGGCGGGCGCCTTGCATCTGGGTGGTTTTTAGAGGTTCCCTTTATTATGGACCTGAAGTTATTTGATTATCGCTATCCAAAAGAATTAATCGCGCAGCACCCCCTGCCGGAGAGGGAGGCCTCGCGCCTGATGGTTCTCGATCGACGGCAACAGTCATGGGAACATCGGCGCTTTGTTGATCTCCTAGAATATTTTAAGGCAGGGGATGTCTTGGTTTTGAATGACAGCAAGGTCTTTCCGGCCCGACTCTACGGTATCGACCGGAAGGAACGGCGATTTGAGGTCTTGCTGTTGTCCCAAAAATCTCCTTTTCAATGGACCTGTCTGGCCTCTCCGATGAAGCCTATCAAGGAGGGGGTCTCCCTGAATTTTGATGGAAAAATAACGGGCCATCTGGTGCGAGAAGGGGACGGGGCTTTGATTGTTTTTGAACCCCATCCCAATCTGGAAGAGGTCCTCGATCAAATCGGTCTCCCTCCCTTACCGCCGTATATTCAACGGTCTTACAATGGGGAGGGAGATGCCGAAGATCGGGAACGCTACCAGACGATCTATGCCGAAAAAAGGGGGTCGGCCGCCGCCCCCACGGCGGGATTTCATTTTTCACAAAAAATTTTAGAGGGATTGACATCGATGGGGGTGAAAATCATTTACGTGACCCTCCATATCAGCCGGGACACCTTTTTGCCCGTGCGTGTGGCCACGATCGAAGATCATCGGATGCATGGGGAGTCTTTTGAGGTCTCGGAGGAGACTGCCCGCGTCATCAATGAGGCAAAGAGAGAGGGGCGGCGGTTGACCGCCGTTGGGACCACGACGGCTCGGGCCCTGGAATCGGCTTACAGTCCCAAAACAGAAGGCGTCGAGCCCTTACAGAAGATGACTTCTCTGTTTATAAAACCGGGAGATGCCTTTAAAGTCGTCGATCGATTGCTCACCAATTTTCATCAGCCTCAATCCACCCTTCTCATGATGGTCTCGGCCCTTGCCGGCCGTGAATTTATCTTAGAGGCCTATCAAGAGGCGATTTGCCAAAAATACCGCCTCTTTTCCTATGGGGATTGCATGTTGATTGTTTGATTCTTTTTTTCATCTATGATGAGTGGCGAGAGCCTTTCTTTGCTTTTGAGGATATCGGCGAGGCTGTATTTTCTCAGAGAATCCAAAAACGCCCTATTGGCTTGCAAAAAATAGCCTTTCAACCGGCAGGCGAGTGAGATACAACAAGCATTTCTTGCCTCACTGAAGCATTCCACAAGGTTAAAATCAGGCTCGATTTTCTCGATGATTTCCCCCATGTTGATGTCTTCTGGCTTTAAGGCCAATGTGATCCCGCCTCCCTTGCCCTGCGAGGAATGAATATAACCAAGCTTGGACAGGGTATGAACCACCTTAACAAGGTGGTTCTTGGAGATTCCGTAGGCGCTGCTGATTTCGGCAATGGAGGATTTGGTTTTCTTGAGTCCAAGAAAAATCAGGACCCTGAGAGAATAGTCGCAAAAATTGGTTAATCTCATTTTTTTCCTTGTGTGGCAATTCGGGGCATGATAACATGTATTTTACATACATGTTTTAATTTTCTCAAGGGAAAATTGAACTTTAAAGAAAAAGAAATGGAGGAAAAGCATGGAAGAAGAAATCGCATCGTTTTATGGTAAGGACCACGATCAGCTTGATGGCTATTTTCGGAAATTCCAGGAGCTGAAAAAAAAGGATTATGCACAGGCAAAGGAATTCTTCAAGAAGTTTAAGTTTGGCTTGCAACGCCATATTGTTTGGGAGGAAGAGATCTTGTTTCCGCTCTTTGAGAGGAAGACCGGCATGAAGGATTTTGGTCCGACGTTTGTGATGAGGGAGGAGCACCGGCAGATTGGTCAATTTCTTGAGGCCCTCCATGAAAAGGTGCAGCAACAGAATCCTGAGAGCGATCAGGAAGAGGATCTCCTGTGGAACACGCTGAAACAACACAACCACAAGGAAGAAAACGTATTGTATCCGGAGATTGACCAACAGGCGTCCGTTGCCGAGAGGAAGGAAGTGTTTCGTTCCATGCAGGACCTTCCAGAGGAGAGATACAAGACCTGTTGCCAAGGACACGCACATTAAATGCCAAGAGGGCAGGGGTAACATCAAAAAAAACCAGCCCCGAGGGCGTAAAGACGCCCCTGGGCTGGCTTTTTAATTTTTGGCCTTTTTCCCCCTTATTTTTTGGTGACCATCGCCAAGACAACAATGCCAATGACGATGACTACCATCATCGACGCTCCCGATGTAGTGCTGAGCGTCTTTTGATAGAAGTCCAGGATGTGATCGATGAATCCCAGCTTTCCGGTGACCACATCGATCAAGAGTCCTACCGTGATGACGGGTTTGGCAAGATTGAGGACCTTGCTCGCCGCATCAAAGAGGAAGTCATAAAGGCTCCCGATAAGGTCGGTGAGTGGCGATAAGAGTTGTTTCATAAAGCACCCTCCTTTCGAAAGGTTGATTCACACCTCTTTATCTTTATAAAGTATATCACAGAATAATCAAAAAAACCTTACTTTTCAGCTACTTATAACGCATTGAGTCAGATAAGGTCTTACTTAATGCTCCAAATGTGGGACATCGCGGCAAAAAAGAAATTTTTCCAAGGCCCCTGTAAATTCCTCCGGCCTTTCGAGGGCCACCATGTGGCCGGCCTCCTCTATAACGAGCATTTGTGCGTTGGGGATGTTTTGGGCCAGGTATTGGGAATATTTGGGGGGTGTCATCTGATCCGAATCTCCGACGATGACTAAAGTAGGTGTGTTTATCTCCCGGACTTTTTCCATGACATTAAAATGATCACAGGCCCTGAAATCATCCATCAGCACTTGGGGGCTTATTTTTCGCATGGATTGTTGACCGATCTGGATCATCTCCGGGGAGGCCTTCGGGCCATAGAGAAATTGGGCTGTGGTTTGGATGGCATTTTCAAAAGCGTCTTTGATAAGTTGGAAAATAAGGGGGTTGACCTTGAGTCTTGCCCCCGTTCCCACAAGGATCAGTTTGTCGATCCATGGGAGTTTTCTCAAGGCCAAGGTCATCGCAATGGCCCCGCCCATCGAGTGACCGCATACAGTCACCTTTTGTAGTCCGAGCCTTTTCACAAAGTCTTCGATAAAATCGGCATAACCCTCGATCGTTGGACGGTTGGATCCCTTGGACCTTCCGTGCCCGGGGAGGTCCAAGGCATAGATATTGATTCCCTGCGTCAGAGACGCGATAGGGAAAAGCGTGTGATCCCCTCCTGCCCCGTGGATCATGAGGAGACTCATATTGACTTGATCGGGATGGTGATAGTAATAGATCTCGTCCTGATCGATTTTTATGGTGGGCATGGTGATACACTAGAGGAATCCACGCCCCGAAAACAACTTTTTTCTATTTTCTATAAAAAGGTAACGGCATGAAGGAGGCTATTTATGAATAAAAATGCGGGTTTTAGGATTGAAAAGGATACGATGGGGGAGTTGGAAGTCCCCAATGATCGCTACTATGGATGTCAGACAGCCAGGTCCTTGATCAATTTTAAGATCGGTGGAGAACGTTTTCCCCGGGAGATGATCCGGGCCTTTGGGATCTTGAAAAAAGCGGCGGCCCTGACCAATGCCGACTTAAAAATCTTGCCGAAAGAAAAATGTGATTTGATTGTCCAGGCCGCGAATGAGGTGATCGAGGGAAAGCTCGATGATCATTTTCCACTGGTTGTGTGGCAGACGGGGAGCGGGACACAGACCAACATGAACGCCAATGAGGTGATTTCCAATCGTGCCATCGAAATCGCCGGGGGGGAGCTTGGCTCCAAAAAGCCTGTTCATCCCAATGACGATGTCAATAAGGCCCAGTCGTCCAATGACACCTTTCCGGCGGCGATGCATATCGCTGTGGTGGAAGAGATCCATCGCCGGCTCCTCCCCATGGTGACCAGGCTTCGTGATGGATTAAAGGTCAAGGCCGATTCCTTCAAGGATATTGTTAAAATCGGTCGGACCCATTTAATGGATGCCGTTCCGCTGACCCTGGGGCAGGAATTTTCAGGATATGTCCAGCAACTCACCAATAATCTAGAAAGAATCCGGACGGCCCTGCCGCAACTCTATGAACTGGCCCTTGGCGGGACGGCCGTCGGCACGGGGCTCAATACCCATCCCCAGTTTGCCGAAAAGTCCGCCAAAAAAATCGCGGAACTGACGGGAAAACCCTTTGTCTCGGCCCCCAACAAGTTTGAGGCCCTGGCCGCCCATGATGCCATGGTCAGTTTTAGCGGGGTCTTGAAGACCATCGCGGCCTCGCTCTTTAAGATCGCCAATGATGTTCGCTGGCTGGCCTCTGGACCGCGATCGGGTTTTGCGGAGATCACGATTCCCGAAAACGAACCGGGGAGTTCCATTATGCCCGGCAAGGTCAATCCCACCCAATGTGAGGCCATGACCATGGTGTGTGCCCAGGTGATGGGCAATGATGTGACGGTCAATCTGGGGGGATTTAGCGGTAATTTTGAATTGAATGTCTACAAACCCGTGATTGTCTACAATGTCTTGCAGTCGATTCGTTTGATTGCCGATGCCTGCGAGAGTTTTCAGGATCATTGCGCTGCGGGTATCGAGGCGAATAAGAAAAAGATTGATGAATTTATGCGTCAATCTCTCATGCTGGTAACGGCCCTCAATCCCCATATTGGTTATGACAATGCGGCCAAGTTGGCGAAGCACGCCCATAAAAATAATATGAGTCTGAAGGAAGCAGCCCTTGAATTAAAACTTTTGACGGCCGAGCAGTTTGACGAGTGGGTGAGGCCGGAGAAGATGATAGGTCCAAGTTAGCCCCTCTCCCTATTATATTTATGAAGGTAAGGGGCCATCCCTACCTTAATAAACTATAATGGGGAGAGGGATAGAGGTTTCCGAAAGTTACTTCTTATTTTTTTTTGAAGTGATCATATAAAAGGTGGCCGTTGCCATGGCGAGTGGTTGCTTTTCTTGCTGGCGATAGAGGAGCCCATGGACCACACACAGGCGTTTGCCTCGAAAGACGACCTTTGAGTGACAAAGCAATATGTCTCCATAATGGATGGGATGAAAATAATTGACCTTCAACTCCACAGTGGAACAGAAATCCTCTGGCCCCATACAGGTAAAAACAGCCATGCCGCACGCAGAATCAAAAAAACCTGAAACCACCCCCCCGTGGACCCTCCCTGAGATCGAGAGGTGATCCTTGCGTATTTTGAGTTCGACCTTGGCCTCCAGCCGTTTTTTATCAATCTTTTTGATTTTATAACCGAGCCAATCACCATATTTGTCATGATGTTGGTAGTGCTTGGGAAGAAGTCTCCTCTTTTTCAGGTTCACGACGATAATATTTATCACCAAGAACAATGTTTTGCAATATTTCCTTGATATTAAGCAGGCCAAAAGCCACTATACACAGAAAACCGCGTGCAGTCCAAGTCTGCTTAATACTGGCCAGGGGTATTGTATAGTGATTAATGGCCTGACCCGTATGTTTGATATTGATGGCAGGATGGAGGGAGATGAAAAAAATATTTATTCTGACAATTGTGTTTTTGCTGATTATGAGTCTTTGTGTTGCAGAGGCCCAGGAAGACTATACAAACGCCCCTGAAAATATCGACGAGATCTCCACGGAATCTTCCGATATCCCTCTAACCTCCACAGGGATCGAAGTCGTCGATCCAGTCAAGGACGGGCACCGCAAAATCAAACCCCGCCCCCTTCCCCCGGATCGTTTCAATCCCAGCGCCGGCCGCAAAGATCCCTATATCCAGCATTACAGTCGACACCCGATAGCCCCTGTTCAGAAATCCGAAGAGTAATGTTAGTCAAGAAAGCCAAGCCTCACTTTTCCAGAAGATAAATCCTTGTTGGCCTGTTCATATTGCTCCAAGGTCCCCACATCCATCCAGAGGTTTGAATGTTTAAAGGCAGAGAGGGGAAGCTTCTTTTTAAGGGCCTCTTGGTATCCGGTGTCGATGATACTGGAGAATGTATTTTGAGGAACGGTTTGGAGGATCTTGGGATCCAGGATATGAAGTCCAGTGAACAGATGACAGTCAGCTTCTTGGGAGTGCCCTCCTATTTTTAAGACACGCGTTCCCCGAGTCCAGATGGGGGTCAACGGTCCGGGGTCAGAGGGGTACGGATGTGTCCTGACGACCATCGTGGCCCATGAGGCCTGCTTGTGGTGAAAGTCCATCAGGGTCTTCAAGTCAATGTCTATGAGGATGTCACTATTGATCGCTATAAAAGGATCCCCTTGAAAAAATGCCTCGCATTTTTTGATGCCTCCTCCAGTGCCCAAGACGTCTTCTTCATAAGAATAGGAAAGATGGACACCGTATTGTTGACCGTCTCCTAAGGTCTTTGTGATTTGTGAGGCCAGATGATGGGTGTTGATGATGATGTCGGTGATTCCGTATTTTTTGAGGAGTAAAATGGCATAGTCGATCAGGGGGCGTTGATGGAGGGGAAGAAGGGGTTTGGGGGTTGTATGGGTCAAGGGGCGGAGACGGGTGCCCAACCCGGCGGCCAGGATTATCGCACGCATGAACAAGCCTCCTCAGACCATTCGGGGATGTATTTTTTTAAACTGTCATAGAGGGGATAAAATTCTTTTTGGCGTTTCAGGGATGTGTGGACATAGCGGAGAGAGGTTGGAATAAATTTGAGGAAAGAATCGTTGCCTTTGACACGGTCGATATACACAAAACGTCCGGCGTCTTTGAGTTTTCTCTGAATGGTTAAGGTGTCAAAAATCGTCAGAAATGCCTCAAAATGACCAATGCTTGTTTTGTCGCAGTAATAATGAAGGAGAGAGTCCAGTAAAGAATTATCCAACTCAATATAGGAATCTCGGAGCAGGGCCACCAGGTCATAGAGGGAGGGCCCCAAAAGGGCGTCCTGAAAATCAATCAGTTTGAGCTTGTCTTGAGAGACCATGAGATTGCGACTTTGAAAATCACGATGCACTAAAACAGGCTGGAGTTGAGCGAGTTGGTTGCTGATCGAGCGACTCCATTCAAGCATGATTTTTTTGTCTTCTTTGGCAATGGGAATATTCAACCTCTTTTCAATCCCATATTCAAAAAAATGATCAAACTCCCAATTGTACAAAGTCTCATCAAACGAACGCATCAGGGCATAACAGTTGCGTGGATCATGAATGGGGATGGATTGCAGCTGGATGAGCAGATCGATGGCTTGAGTATACCACTTTTTCCTTGTTGCTGCAGGGGCGTTGGCGATGAGTGATCCCATTGTGATATCGCCTAAGTCTTCCAAAAGGATGCATTTGTCTTCCGGAGAAAAATGCAAGACCTTGGGAATTGGGATATTATTTTTTTCTAAGAAATTTGCGATATTGAGAAAAGGAATCTCGGTTTTTTTGCCTTTGAAGTTGGTAATTTCTTCAGAGGCGCTCAAGGCTCCTTCGGGCAGTTGCATGATGATGGCTGTGGATTGATCGGAGAAATGGGCCCTGTAATAGATGCGATTGGAGGCGTCCCCATGGAGTTTTGTGAGTTTTGAAAGGCTTTTTGAAAATAAATGATGGTATTTCTTTTTAAGATCCGTCATGGTTCTACCGTCACAGAAATGTCTGTGTTGCTTGCCACTGAGTTGACAATAACAAGGATCGAATAGTCTTGGGCCTCTACATCTTGAGGCACGGTGACAGTCAAGACCTCCACTTCACCCGATGTTGTTCCTTCTGTCAGGTTGTAGCTTTCGGCGGGAGCCGTGATGCCTCCAAAGGAAATAACATTTTCTGCAGGAATGATCGAAAATCCAAATCCAAAGATGGAAAGCACGCCTCCTTGAGAAACGGTTGTAGGGTCAGTGCGGATAATAGTGGGGTTTGATTGAGTCGGGATGGAAGAGCTGAATGAAGTTTCTCCTCCGCAACCCATGAATATCAATATCATAAAAGTAGAAATAACAAGGGGCTTGAGCATGGGGGGATATTACTTTTTGTATCGGCAATGTCAATATGACGCTATGTGTGATATTGCGTTCCATTTTGTGGGAGACTACGCTAAGGCATGGAGTTTGCCTGTAAGGCCGCTGTGAAAAAAGTCTCGGATCTTCTTCATTCGTTGGCTTAAGTGATGCCAGTGTCTGCATTGTCCGGCCAAATGCCGACAAAAGCGATAGCCAAGACGGTGGGCGAGTTGGTAGCGTTGCATTTGCTCCGGGGTGAGTTGGGGTTTTAAATGGTAAGAATGAAATAATTTTTTTAAGAGACCCCATGTTTTGAGGGGCCTGTTTTTTTGGTTGAGATAGAGAAGGCACAGGAGGTACTTGTCCACTTCTGCCTGAATTTCGAGTTCCAGTTCGGTGGCAGGGCGCCTGATGAGGGCTCGTTGATAGAGATAAACAAAATGACTGACACCTTCCACCACGGTTAAAAAATTCTCAAAATTACTTTTATCAAGCTGCCTCATGGGGTTTTTCTCCTCTAAGCATCGAAGAACAAGGGGATCTACGAAAAGGCCGATATAGTGAGTATTGTTTTCAAAAGAAATGAGGGTCAATTCCTTGGGGACAGGTTCTTTGTTGTCGAGAGAGGGATATATCTTTTTTAGGGCTTCGATAGTGAGCATGAAGTCTTCAATATGAATACCGGAGCGGATCCTGTAAAAATCTTCGATTTGTTGCTGGATTTGATTCACAATCATAGAGGGCCTATTGGAGTATTTTGAGACCTGGCAGGATATGGGGAGTGATCCCCTGTTCTTCCAGGATTTGGCGGACTCGCTCGCTCCGAGTGCTCAGCCATACCTCATAGAGTTGAAGGATATTGGGATTTGATTTTAAGAGGCTTTTCTCGCTCACTTCGGAAAGGATGTCGACAAAGGGGATAAATTTGGTAGAAAGCTCCTCAAAGAGTTTTGTGAAAATCTTGTTTCCCATGAGAGTGCTTACAGTTTGATAAGCCGCCCCACCCATTTGGATATAGTAATCAATATTGATGATTTTTCGGTGCATGCTTTCCGGGAAAAATCCGGAAATATAGAGGGCGATATCACCCAAGTGTTTCAGTATCTGTATTTTTTGGTGATGATCGGATTGCAGGGCCCGGGCCAACATGAGGGCCAGGGGTTCGTCTTTTTTCCCCTCGGGGGCATTTTGAAAGAGGTGGGAAGAGTCGATAAAGTCGTGAAGGAGATTGACAAGATAAAATTCGGATTCTCCAGAAGCGGTTATTTTTTGATGACCAAGGGCCTCTTGAACAAGCTCACGAAAATATTCAAGAGGTGAGTCCAGGGCCAACAAATGAGCATCCGTTGTCCCCATAGTCTTTATCATAACAGTTTAAAAAAATTTTCTCTACGAATAAAAAAAGGACAATGACGCGCTACGCCAATGTTTCTGGTATTTGGCGAGAGGGAGACAGGTATTTTTTAAAAAACACAAAACCAAAAGAGGCCTTATATAAATAATTGGAGAAGGCCCAAAGAAGACTCATGCTGAGGAGGATTTCCTCGGGAGAAATGACCCCTGCTGTTACAGCGGGGGAGATCAAGTCATTTTTGAGCAGGATGACAAAGGCGGCTTGTGTGGTGCCCAGCCCTCCAGGGGTGATGGGCATGGATCCTATTAAATAAATTAAAGGAATACTGGCGATCAAGGATGTCAGGGGAATATGGGCATGAAAGAAATGGATGCCACTGTAAATAGCCACAATGAAAGTCAGATGGAGAGGGAGACGCAAGAGGAGAGTGGCAACAAGATCTTTGATGCGGGCTTCCTTGAGTGTGAGAAAAAGGTCGTGGAGTTTTTCCCAGCGATTGGGGATTATTTTTAATATTTTTTTTCGCAAGAGGTAAATAGTGATGATGAAAATTGTTGCTATCAGCATGAGAAGCTGGACCCATTGGTTGAGGGAAACATTTTCAATCTGCAGGGGGGCCAGTAAGGAACCCAAGAAGGCCATCGAGGTGATGAGATAAAAATCCAAGACGATGACAAAACCCAAGATACCCATGGCCTTAAAAAAGGGGATGGACTTCTTCTTTTTTAAAAAGTAGGCCCACACCCCCTGTCCTGCCCCGTAGTTGATGAGCATGATGACATAACTCGCAAGACGAACAGGAACGAGCTCCAGGGTCCCCATGGGGGCATGGAAACGGGTAAAGACACGGGCGTGTCCCCAACAATCGAGCCAGAGGACGAGCATGAAATAGAAGAACATGAATATCATCAGTCCGATCAGATTGGCTTGTTTGCAGGCCTCCCAGATCTGGGCGGGTGGATATTGGGTAAACAATTGATGAAAGATCACGATAGCGATCAACCAGGGGAGATATTTTTTAAGGACATGAAAAAGAAGTCTCACGGACCATCCAATAAACCCATGTTTTGATTGGCAAAATATGGACTGATTTTGTTAGCAACTTTTTTGGCTATTCTTCGATACTCTAAATAGCTGTAAGAATAAAGTTTTTAATTTTGGGGTGAAGATGGAAGAAGGAGATTTTCTTCGCCCCCCTCATCCCCCATCTCCTTCTTCCCACATAAACGCCTCTGCCACTGGCAGGGGCGTTTTTCATTCCTTATATCCCAGCCCGATCCAATAAACCTCTGACGAGGTTTTTCGGGAGGCCTCGGGAGAAAATGTGGCGACCTTGGAAAAGGCGACCTTCATTTGTTTGTAAAGCCCCTCGCTCTCCTGTCCGGGGAAGACCTTTACCACAAAGTTCCCATGGATTTTTAGGAGTCTTAGGCAGGTTTTTAGGGCCAAAAGGGCGAGTTCGTAAGAAAGAAATTGATCCCCGAATTTAACACCCGTTAATTTGGGGGCCATATCGCTGACGATAAGGTCGGCCTTTTGGGGCCATATCTTTTCTATTTGATCGAGGAATTTCGGATCCCGAAGGTCTCCCTGGAGGAAGAGGGCGTTGGGGGGGAGGGAGATATTGAGGGGTTGTAGGTCGATGCCGATCACCCTTCCCTGGGGGCCGATGGTGTCCGCAATCACCTGCATCCAACTCCCCGGAGAGGTCCCCAAATCAATCACAAACATCCCCTTTTTTAAGAGGGACCATTTTTGGTTTATTTGAATGAGCTTATAGGCTGCCCGTGAGGCCCACCCCTCTTTTTTGGCCTTTTGAAAATAACGATCCTTTCGCAGATAAGGCATTGGGGCGCCATAGCGCACTGCCTCTCAAATGTACAGACCTCAAATATTGGTGTGTTTCGTAAATTCATTTATGGGACACACCACTTCATTTTGGAGACAGGAGACACCAGAAAAACAGCGTAATTTCAAACAGCGCAACACATCTATGGATAATAACCCAGCAATTTCAAAGAGTTAAATATTTATTGGAGAGACTAAGGACTTGGCAACTTTCTTGCTTATTAAAAGGAGCAGAGGAGAGCGGCATCCATGTCTCTATCGTTAAATCCAGTTCAGGCAGAAAGATTGGCGGCTATTCAAGAGATGGATGGCCCTTTTGCCGAACAGGTCCTGGCCGCCATTGACACGGCCCACGATTCCCGTGGGATTGATCATATCCTCGATAATGCCTGGAAACGCCTCAATCAATGTGATGTAGCGGGCAGCTTCAATGCCCATGCGGCCCGTTTTGGGAGTGTCTCTTCTTTTACGGGACAGCCCTTGGATGCCGAGCAGACGGCCTTTTTGACGTGTCTCCGCGAGACCTCCCTCGAGCAATTAAAGACTGAGGCCCGAGGAGGACATGTAGGAACTCTTGAGGAGTGGATGCGTTCTTCCGAAAGCCCCGTAAGCCCTGCCTAGACTAAATCCCTTTCCCATGGCATAGTGAAAAGATGGATCCCAAAAAGATCAAGGATCTCATCAGAAGATATCCCCGCCTTTCGTTTTTGGACTCCCCCCAGTTTAGGGCCCTTCCCAAGGAGAAGCAGGATTATGTCTATGGGCTTATCGAGGATGCCCAGTTTTGGATCGACCAGGACAAAAATCCGGAAAGCGACAACCGCTTCCTCTTTTTGGGGTCAGTGTTGGGCCTGATGAGGGCCGAGGCCGATGCGGATAGTAAGGGGCTGGCGGGCAAGGAGCGTGAAAAATACCTGGCCCCTCAAAAGGCCCTCCAGAGTCGCTATAACCCCTATTCTGGGAATGTCACCGCAGAAACAACGAGAGATCCTAAAAAAACAAAGTAATTTCATCAGGTTATCAAATTTTCCCCTTCGAAAAATTTGAAAAAAATGCGCAACAAATTATGAATTGGGACGATGATAAGAATAGAGATTGAAATTGTTTTTAAAATGCGTCGGGGGATGCGTTCTGCATCCCCTTTTTTATAAGCCAAAAAAGAGGATGTGAAGAGGAGGAGAGCCACAATACAACAACTTGGTGCACCTGTCGGCATAGCCGCCAGGTACTCATTTTCCTAATCGCAGAGGCCCCGCAAGGGTCCCTCTGCTCAAGGAAAATGTGGGCAGGGAGGGAATCGAACCCCCGACACGAGGATTTTCAGTCCTCTGCTCTACCGACTGAGCTACCTGCCCTGGACCGGAGGTCCAATCCAGACGGTTGATACCCATGCTGGTTATCAAAGGACGGTTGATGTATTACAGTTTTTTTGTACTGTCAAAGTAAAAGGGAGCGAAGAGGGTCAGTGAGACAAGTCTTAGAAATTACAGGCAAATGACACGTAGCGTTAATTCGGTTTGACGCAAGGTGACAGACGTGATATAGAGACACTTCACGTCTTTGGAGGGGTTAAGGAAAATCGATAATCAAAGCATCGAAGTGAGGAGGCTTACAGAATGAATAGGGATTTTAAAGAAGGGGATATGGCCGTTTATCCTGCCCATGGGGTGGGAGAGGTAAAAGGCATCGAAACCCGCGAGATTTCAGGTGAAAAACATAAGTTTTACATCCTCAAGATCCTCGATAATGGCATGACCATCATGGTGCCCAAGGGGAATGTAAAGTCCGTGGGCCTGCGCGAAATTATCAATGGTGATGAGGTCGAGGAGGTCTTTGAGATCTTAAAGGAACGCGATGTGACGGTGGATACGCAGACCTGGAATCGCCGCTATCGGGAATACATGGACAAGATCAAGACGGGCTCCGTCTATGAAATTGCAGAGGTTCTCCGTGATTTGTCCCTGCTAAAATTTGAGAAGGAACTCTCCTTTGGCGAGAGGAAGATGCTCGATATGGCTCGAAATCTGCTAGTCAGGGAATTAGCCGTTGCAACGGGTCAGGAAGAGGCCGAGATCTTTCAGGAGATTCAGAAGATCTTTAAGTCGTAAGGGATGGCTTGTGGTTTTTTGTAAAAAACCCCTTGTCCTCGGGCAAGGGGTTTTTTATTATCTCTACTTCTATGGGACATTTAGCGATTATTCCAGCGGCAGGTTTAGGACAGCGAATGGGGAAGGGGATCTCCAAACAATATCTGGAGATTGGAGGAAAACCCATTTTAGCGCGGACGCTGGAGGTTTTTGAGAATTCTCCGGATATTGATGGAATCTATCTTGTGGTCTCCAAGGATTGTGTTGGGGACATCCAGAAGGAATGGATGCCTCGGTATTCGAAGATACAAAAAGTTGTTGCTGGGGGGAAAGAACGTCAGGACTCAGTGAAGGCGGGTTTTGAGGCCCTTCCCCCTTGCGAGGTGGTGTGTGTTCATGATGCCGTCCGTCCCTTTCTGACCCAGGAAGTTCTTCATCGTGTTGTCATAACGGCCAAGGAACAGGGGGCGGCCATCTTGGGGCGTCCCATCCATGAGACCGTCAAGCGTGTCAATCCTCAGGGGCTGGTTCAAAAGACGGTCAATCGACATCGTTTGTGGAGCATTCAGACGCCCCAGTGTTTTCGCTACGAAATCCTCATGGAAGCCTTTAAAAAGGCCGATGTGGATAATTTTCGAGGAACGGATGAGGCGATGTTGGTTGAGTATTGCGGATTTCCAGTCGCGGTGATTGAGGGGGATTTGAGAAATATTAAAATAACGACCCCTTTCGACCTCAAAATGGCGGAGAATTTCCTCAAAGGAGAATTTTCTTGATGCGTATTGGTTTGGGTTATGATGTTCATCGGCTTGTTTCTGCACGTCCCCTGATCCTCGGAGGGGTGAGGATCCCTTTTGACAAGGGGGTTTTGGGTCATTCCGATGGGGATGTCTTGATTCACGCTATTTGTGATGCCCTTTTAGGGGCGGCGGGTCTTGGGGATATTGGGGAGCATTTTCCTGATACGGATCCACGGTGGAAGGGATTTTCTTCCGTGGGGTTTCTTGAGGAGATTTCCAAATTTTTAAAAGAAAGACGGTTGGAAATTAATAATATTGATTGTGTCGTTATCTTGGAGAAACCCAAACTGGCTCCCCACAAGAAAGAAATGGCCTCTGTTATTGCCCGGGCCCTAGGTCTATTGCCGGGACAAGTCAACATCAAGGCCACAACGGAAGAAGGTATGGGTTTTACAGGTCGAGGAGAAGGGGTGGCCGCCCAAGCCATAACCTTGTTAAAGGAAAAATCGTGAATCCAGATTCCCTTGTTGTTTATAATTCCATGACACAAAAGAAAGAGGTTTTTCGATCCTTAGAACCGGGCAAGGTCAAGATGTATGTTTGTGGTGTCACTGTCTATGATGAGTCTCACTTGGGACACGCACGGGCGGCCGTCACCTTTGACATTATTTATCGGTATTTGTCGTATCTGGGTTATGATGTGGTCTATGTGCGCAATTTTACCGATGTGGATGATAAAATAATTAAAAAGGCCCAAAAGGAAAATCTGACCTGCGAGGAAATTTCGCAAAGATACATGAAGAGCTATTGGGAGGTCATGACAGCCCTTGGAAATGTTCCTCCGACCCACGAGCCCTGTGCGATGCAGCATATTCCACAAATGATCGATTTGATTAAGAAGCTTACGGAAAAGGACAAGGCCTATGTAGGGGGCAGGGATGTCTTTTATTCCGTCAAAAAATTTCAAGGTTATGGAAAACTTTCACACAAGGTCATTAATGATTTGGAATCCGGGGCTCGTATTGAGATCGATGAGAAGAAAAAAGATCCTTTGGATTTTGCCCTCTGGAAGGGAAGCAAGCCGGGAGAGCCCCACTGGCCCTCTCCCTGGGGAGAAGGGCGTCCTGGATGGCATATTGAATGTTCCGCCATGAGTATGCATTATCTGGGAGAGAGTTTTGATATTCATGGCGGGGGACGCGATCTTATTTTTCCTCATCATGAAAATGAGATTGCCCAATCCGAGGGGGCAACAGGAAAACCCTTTGCCCGTTATTGGCTTCACAACGGCTTTGTTAACATTAATGATGAAAAGATGAGTAAGTCATTAGGTAATTTTTTTACCGTGAAGGAAATTCTCAACAATTACTCTCCGGAAGTGGTTCGTTATTTTTTGCTCAGCGCCCATTATGCCTCTCCCATTGACTTTTCCGATCAAAGGATGAAGGAGGCGAAAAACGCCCTCATTCGTTTCTATGAAACCATGGCCCGTCTGCAGGAATTTTCCGTAAAAGAAGAGGGAAAGGGAAAGGATTTACCCATCAACACCCTCCTTACGCGATCTGAAAAGGCCATGTGTGATGATTTCAATACGGCAAAGGTTATTGGATTGGTTTTTGACTGGATACGGGAACTCAATAAATATTTGGATGCTTTGGAAGCGGATAAACAAGGTATCCCAAAAGGACTCAAAGATTCCCTCGTCCGCCAGATCGAGGCCCTCGGTGGTTTTTTAAACATCTTTCATTCCCCTCCTCGGGAATTCTTAAGATCACAATCAGCCCAGGCTATGCAGTCCTTAAATATAAATCCAAGTGAAATTGGAGACAAACTGAAGGAGCGGCAGGAGGCACGGAAAAATAAGGATTGGAAAGGGGCGGATTTTATTCGAGACGAATTGGCCAAGCTTGGCATTGAAATCAAGGATAATCCAGACGGAACCACGAATTGGTCTGTAAAAGCATGACACATGCCTCCATTCAAAATCACAACACACTTAACCCCTCAAGGAGACCAGCCGCGGGCCATTAAGGCCCTCGTTCAGGGGATTCAGAAAAGATTGTCCCATCAAACCTTATTGGGCGTGACCGGGTCTGGAAAGACCTTTACGATGGCCCATGTGATTCAGGAAGTGCAACGCCCCACCCTCATTATAGCTCCCAATAAAACCCTGGCGGCTCAACTCTATGGTGAAATGAAGGAGCTTTTTCCAGAAAATGCCGTGGAGTATTTTGTCAGCTATTATGATTATTACCAGCCCGAGGCCTATGTGCCGACAAGGAACCTCTATATCGAGAAGGATTCCTCTATCAACGAAGAGATAGATAAATTGCGGCATTCGGCGACACGATCCTTGTTGACACGGGGGGATGTCATTATTGTGGCCTCGGTCTCCTGCATTTATGGTTTGGGGTCTCCTGAGGCCTATCATGGCATGCTCGTCCTTCTTGAGAAAGGCCGTGAATATTCCAGAAATCAGGTCTTGCTGGATCTTGTAAAAATTCAATACGAACGCAATGATTATGATTTTCATCGGGGGACATTTCGTGTTCGGGGGGATGTTGTGGAAATCTTTCCGGCCTACGAGGAACAAAAGGCCATTCGTGTGGTTTTTTTTGGGGATGATATTGAGGAAATCTATGAGATAGATCCATTGACAGGAAGAAAACTGCAATCTTTGACCCGGACTTCAATTTTTCCAGCGAGTCATTATGTGGCAGAAGAGGCCCAGATGAAAAGGGCGATCTTGGGAATAAAAAAGGAGCTCAAGGAAAGGATCCAGTATTTTTACGAGCATAATCAACCCGTAGAACAGCAAAGGATTGAGCAGCGGACCCGTTATGATGTCGAGATGATGGAAGAGATCGGTTTTTGTAAGGGGATTGAAAATTATTCCCGGCATATTACGGGACGTAGGCCCGGCGAGGCCCCTCCGACCTTATTGGATTATTTTCCCAAGGAGCATCTTGTCTTTCTGGATGAGAGCCATATCACGGTGCCCCAACTCCAGGGCATGTATCGGGGAGATCGCTCTCGAAAGGAAAATCTGGTGGACTATGGATTTCGCCTTCCTTCGGCCCTGGATAATCGGCCCTTGAGATTTGATGAGTTTGAAAAATTGGTGCATCAAATGGTTTTCGTTTCGGCCACCCCAGCAGATTATGAATACAAAAAATCAGGCAAGGCGATTGTCGAGCAGGTCATCCGTCCCACGGGGCTGGTCGATCCTCAGGTGGAAGTGCGTTCGGCGACAACTCAGGTGGATGACTTGCTTGGGGCAATTCACAAAAGAATTGATAAAGGTGAGCGTGTTTTGGTGACGACGTTGACCAAGAAAATGGCGGAGGATCTGACGAAATTTTATCAAGAAGTGGGCCTTAAGGTACGCTATCTCCACTCGGATGTAGACACGCTTGAGCGTGTCGAGATTATTCGCCAACTGAGAGAAGGCAAATTTGATGTCTTGATTGGCATCAATCTTTTGAGGGAAGGGTTGGACCTTCCTGAAGTCTCATTGGTCGCCATCCTGGATGCCGATAAAGAAGGTTTTTTGCGATCTGCCCGATCGCTGATCCAGACCTTTGGTCGAGCAGCACGCCATATTCATGGGAGGGCGATCCTTTATGCTGACAATATGACGGGTTCGATGAAGACTGCCATCGAGGAGACAGAAAGGCGGCGCCAGATCCAGAGGACCTTTAACGAAAAAAATCATATTACGCCCAAGACGATCGTCAAGTCGATGTCCACCGCCCTTCAAAAACTCTGTGACATGGACTATTTCACTGTCGCGCAAGAAAAAGACGCAAAGAGGAGGCAGGTTCCCTTGGAGGAGATTCCTGCCGTCCTTGAATCCCTTCGCAGTGAGATGAAAAAGGCGGCTGGCAATCTTGAATTTGAAAGGGCGGCAGAATTAAGAGATCAGATCCAGGAACTCCAGGCACGGGTTCTTACCCTTGGGATCAAGAATTGAGGTTTCTCACCAATTTTTTCTTGACAGCCCCACAGAACACCTGTAGGAAGTGGAAAACCAATTTTTCCAATGATTATAAGTATTTACAACGTTTTAAAACTTCTAAAACAAATGGTTTGTCACAGCGCTTAAGTGAGTGGAATGAAGGAGGGTGTTTATGTCAGCAGTCGCCAAGGATCAATTAAAGAAAATGCAGGAAGAGGTCAAGACTCAGGAGGCGGTCAGCCGTCTAGATCCCGACCGCTTCTATCAAGTCAAGGAGGGCCAATTGGCCTCAGGAAAGCTGGAACAAGGGGGTTTTCGCCTTGTCGAGCGTCTCTTGGTTGGGATGGCCAAGGTCTTTTGGCCCCTTTTTCGCTTTATCAATAAAGTGACCCCTCCTCGCACCTTTCAGCCCGCCTGGGCCCCCGCCCCCTTGCTGAAAAACAAGGAGAAGAGTAGGCCCGTCTTTGGCTGGCCGCGCACAACAGATTCGCTCTGTCCGGGATGTGTCAAAGAGGCGCGGCAGAGGATCCTTTCGGGAGACAAGGACTATACCCATCTCATCAATGATAATCCCGGGGCCATTAAGGCGGATATTATTGAGAGAGAGGGAAGGATCATGATGGTGAAGGAGTGCCCCAAACACGGACATTTTGAGGATGTGTTGTCGATCGATCCCAAGTTTTTAAAGCGCGTTGAAGATCTTTTTCCGGGTCGGGATTTTAAATCTCCCCTGGACACGATGATGGAACTCAGAAACCACGGAAAGTCTTCCGTGAAATACGGGCGGGGTTCGGTCCTGACGATCGATCTCACCAATCGCTGCAATATGATGTGCGAGCCCTGCTTCATGGATGCCAATCAGGTGGGCTATGTTCACGAACTTTCCTTGCAGGAAATAAAACAATTTTTGGACAACGCCGTAAGAATAAAGCCCAAGAGACAGTTGTCCGTTCAATTTTCAGGGGGCGAACCGACGCTTTCCCCTCATTTTTTGGAGGCCGTTCGTTATGCCAAAGAGGTGGGTTATTTCAGCGTTCAGGCGGCGACCAACGGGATTGTTTTTGCCAATGATCCCGAGTTTGCCAAAAAGGCTTATGAGGCGGGGATGCGTATTGCGTATCTCCAGTTTGACGGGGCCAGCAATGCCAGCAATTCTCATCGAAAGATCACCAACCTCTTTGATGTCAAACTCCGTGCCATTGAAAATCTCTACAAGGCGGGGATTGATGTGGTTTTGGTGGTGACCATTGTCAACTCGGTGAACAACGAACAGGTGGGACGCATTGTCGATTTTGCCATTCAAAACTGTGACAAGATTACGTTTGTCGCCTTTCAACCCGTCTCCTTTACGGGGCGTGATGAGGATGTCTCCGATGAGGACCGCCAACGGATGCGGTACACGACGTCCCATTTGGTGCATGATATCAAGAGGCAAACCGGGGTTTCTGAGCCCTTGCGCGATTGGTATCCCTTCTCGGCCTCCGGTCCCTTTTCGGATTTGGCGGATCTCATGAGTCATCCAAACTCCATTTTTGGAACGATGAAATGTGGTTGTCATCCTGATTGTGGTGTTGTGATGGCCATTTGGGTGGATAAGCAGACCAAGAGATGGTTGCCGGTTTCCGAATTTATTAATCTGGATAGGGTTTTGGAGGATATCAAGGCAATCACCGATGCTCAACAACCCCGATGGCTTACAAAACTAGAGGTCCTTTCATCGCTCTTGCGGAATTTCAGGCCCAGCAAGGCCCCGAAAGATATTACCCTCCAAGATTTCTTGCGAAAATTTGATAAGCAAACGGGTGGGGGGATTCATGCGGGGAAGGTGGATTATGGTGTTGGTGCCGTGCGGAAACAGGATCGTTGGCATTTTATGTTTGTGGGTTCTATGTGGTTTCAGGATCTTTTCACTTATGATTTTCGGCGGACGGAGATGTGCATCATCCCGTATGCGACTCAGTTAGGAGAAATCTCTTTCTGTGCGTATAATACGGGTGTGGGGTGGAGGCAGATCATTGAAAACATGTTTAAGACCGCCAGCGTTGCCGAATGGAATAAAAAATTTGGACGTCATAATGTTTATGCGGGCGATCGCCCCATGCCGGTTCCCAATCTGGATCATACCGTGAAGCTGCCTTCGGATACTGATGCGGCGATTCATTAACCCAAAGGGGCCACTCGCGCCGCAATGATATTGATGGCCGGAGCGATGATGAAAGACCAGAGGGCCTCGTCTTTTTTTGTGAGGGCGATGTAGTTTTGCTGGCAGGTGACCCTCGTTATTCCTATGATATGAAACAGGGGTGAGGCAATCTCGTCCCCTGCGGCTTCTTCCCTGGAAATAAAGTCACGACTCTCCTCCTCAGAAAAAGTATGGCTGATGATAAATCGATAAACATTGGGATCGCTCGTGGGTTCTGTGTTGAGAAAAGCGGCCATGATTTTATCTTTATTGTTTTTTCACTTTTAGAGAAAGGGTCAGGGCAAAACGGGCGACGGGATCGTTTCCAGAAACCTTGGGGGTGATCGCCGTGATGTGAACGGACTTGTTGATGCGTTCCCCTGTCTTTATGGCCTGTTTGATGGCGGTGATGATCTTGGGACCCTCTTTGTTGATAAAATGGACATCGGATTCGGCACGACGAAGAAAATCCGCCTTGAAATCTTTGAATAGAAAATTGATTTTATTTCCCGTCTTGTGGATGTAATGGAGCGCAAAAAGTCCGCCCGTACAATCGGCACCAATGGTCAAGGCCCCAAAATACATGCAGTTCAGGTGGTTTTTCGTAACGTAATTTAAGGGGATTTTGATTTCGGTGCGCTCTTTTGTCAGGCAGATGACCTTCGGTTGCACAAGGGCGATCAAGGGAATTCTCAACCAGCCGAAGGTTCTTAAAAGTAGGGTGTCTGTCCAACTCATAGTAAAGATTTTGTATGCCTTCTCAAGAGTTCTATCAAGGGGAAAATCAACAACAACCCATTTTTCATGACTCCCATTATTGTGGGAGTGGTGGGAAACAACATTTTCTCTCGCTTTTGCCCCAAGCCTTCCACTGCCAGGCTTGGGACAGCTAGCCCCTCTCCCTATTATATTTATGAAGGTAAGGGGCTAAAGCCGCCCATCGCATCTCTGATGCTTCAGGGTCTCAAGCCTCTGGCTTGAGGCTCAAGAAAAGTTATTTCCCACCACTCTTATTTATTGATTCTGGATTCTTAGGACTTCACTTTCCAGGTTTTTAAACATCTGGGGAATTGTTTGAGTGGCCCCCATCCTGGCGGCCCAACGAGGAACATTGCCGCCGGGGTGGATGCTGTCTTGATAGCGCGCAAAGGTATGAGAAGGTTCTTCGGCCGGTTGCAGATACCAGCAGCCCTGGGCGTTTTCTATGTTGCCGAAGACAAGATTCCAGCATCGGTAAAATTTATCTTGAAAGGCCTCTGATTCGTCATGGATGGTGTGGAGGATGTACCATCGATTGGTGACGGGAAAAGGGGTGTTTAAGACCATAAAGACAAAACCCTCCCATTTTCCGCCTTTGAGTCGGTGATCATCGGTTTTGTACAGACGGGCAATTTCTTGAATTTTATTGATATGATTTGTTTTGGTTTTTTTCAGGGCATCGACTCCTTCTTGTGTAATAAAAAAACTCTCCCTGACCCGGGGCATAAACTTCGCAAAATCGTTAAAGCGAATTAATGTCTCCCAAATGGCATTGGGAGAGGCTTTGAGGATGCCCTCGGCATTCACAGCTGACGGGGCATTATCGTGCATCTCATGCCAGACCTTAATGGTGGCTGCCTCAAGACTGTTGGCAATAAATAAAGCAAAAATTGCAAAAGGGATGATTATTTTTTTCATTTTATTTCTCCATCAGACCCAGGGTCGTCAAAACCGTATCAATGAACTGTTTTTTAAATCGCAGGGCTATTTTCTTTTCAGGCATGGACTCTCCCAAAACGTTTTTTTGGCAATAAAGGTCGGAGAAGGGAATCAAGATAAGGCCGTAAAATGAAAAGAGGGTGATCTCCGGATCGACGGGGCGTATTTTTTTCTCTTTAATCAGTCTTTTGATCTCAGAAATGGCTTGAAGGACTAAGGGAGTCATGTGTCTCTTATTGAGTTCGACACAGGAGGGGGGCTCTTCAAGGTTGATGTAGTTGAGCAATCGAGGGTATTCGGGATTTTTGATAAAAAAGTCATAAAAATTTCCTAAATGTCTTTCAATGGATTCTTTGAGGCTTTTTGAGGGGCTCTGAAAAACATTGAGGCTCAAGGTCGCGACCTCGGTCATGATGCGCTGATAGACGGCCATGAGGAGGTCCTCCTTTCCTCCCCAGTGATAATGAAGGGCGGCAATGTTGACCTGGGCCTCCGCCACGATATCGCGCGTCGTTGTTCCCTTGATCCCTTTTTGGGCGAAGAGACAAATGGCGGCTTGGAGTATCTTTTCTTTTGTCGCGGGCGGATTCATTTTCAATCCTTTGATTTAATCGTTTGATTAAATCATTTGATTGGTTCTGTCAAGGGGATTTATTAGAAATGGGCTAATACGGCAATCATTTGAAATTATTGATTTTTTCGTTGACGACGACAAAAGATCTGCCTAACAAGGGGGGCTATGGTGTCCATTCTTCAGGAGCTGGAGGCGCGGGAATACTTTGGGATGCGATTGGGGCTTTCAAAGATCCAAGGCGTTTTGGCCTTTCTCCAACATCCGGAGAGGAAATATCCTTCCATCCATGTGGCGGGGACCAACGGCAAGGGTTCGACGGCCATGACAATAGCGATCCTCCTCCAACAAGCCGGATTAAGGGTGGGTCTCTTTACATCGCCTCACTTGATACGTCTCAATGAACGTTTTTGGTGTGATGGCCGCACGATCGATGATGCCTCCCTGGAAAGATTGGCCCGGGAAGTCGATGAAGCCCAAAAGTCCGTGTCCCTTCCAGAACCCCTCACCTTCTTTGAGTGGGTCACCGCCATGGTCTTTCTGTGGTTTGCGGAACAAAAAGTGGATGTGGCCGTTTTAGAGGTGGGTCTCGGAGGCCGCCTGGACAGCACCAATGTCGTGATCCCTGATGTCTGTGTGATTACCTCCATCGGTTATGATCATGCAGAACGTCTCGGAAAAACCTTGGGTGAAATAGCTTATGAAAAGGCGGGGATCATAAAACCAGGGGTCCCTGTTATTTGCGGTGTCCAAGATAAGGGACTTCAATCCGTTTTTCAAAAAAAGGCCGATCAAGAAAAAGCGGAGATGATATTTGTCGATTTTTCCAAGAGATTGCACAGGCACGATGACGGGATTTTCGACTATGATGAATATAAGGACTTGACCCTTTCATTATGGGGGAGTCATCAGTGTGAAAATGCCAGCCTGGCCATAGAAGCGGCGAGAAAATTTTTAAAAATTCACCAAATTTCACTCGGCGAGAAAATTATTCGTGAGGGGTTAAAGAGTGTTTGTTGGCCGGGGCGGCTGGAGTGGTTGCCCCAACACAGGACCCTCCTGGATGGGGCCCACAATGTCGATGCCATCAGGGCCTTGGTTCGTTTTGTAGAGGAAAATTATGCCGGAAGTCCCTTGACGCTCCTCTTCGGGGCCATGAAAGACAAAGAGGCGGCCTCCATGCTAAAACACCTGGCCCCTTTTGCCAGCAAGATCATCGTGACGCGTCCCGGTCTGTGTTCTGACACGCGCCACATTGTGAAACGCAGTCTGGATCCGGATTTGCTCAAGGAATGTTTGTCCCATCGTGATATCAAGATTATTCCTGACAGTCAGAAGGCCTGGCAGGAGGCCCGGCATTTATTAGGGGAGGGAGAGATTATCCTGGTGACGGGATCTCTTTTTTTGGTGGGTGAGGTTAGACAATTTTTAGTCCATCCCTAGTTTGCTCAAACGCCCATGGATCTGGGCCTGACGGTACATCCACAAAAAGATCAGGGCCGAAACAATAAAATAAAAGATATTGAGAAAAAATGGCAGCAAGAGGTAGTCGAGGCTTAACGAACCCTCTTTGACGATGGTCCGCATGCCTTCAAAGATATAGGTGCTCGGCAATCCCATGGCAATGACCTGCAGCCAGGGTGGCAGGATGGAGAGGGGATAAAAAACGGCGGAGATGGGTTGGAGAAGGAAGGGGACCCCCCATATGAGGGCCTCGGCGGCGAGCCCCCAGCGCAAAATCAATGAAGAGGTGATGAGGCCCACGGACCCTCCAAACAGAAGGAGATTCAAAGACATCGGGATAAGGTAGAGCCCTTGAGTTTCGATCAGGTTAAAATTGTAGAGACCCAGGGCCAAAACGCTCAAGATGATGAGGATGATGAGGATTTTGACAAAACCATAAATAAAGGCGGCGACAATCCACTCCCAGATTCTCAAAGGAGTCACCAGGATGTTGATGATATTTTGTGTCCAGACATCCTGGACAAAGGAGAGGGCGATGGCCTGCTGGCTTCTGTAAAGGATGTCCCAAAAGATCATGGCATTGATTAAAAAGACGATGATCTTTGAGAGGGCCCCATGGGCCACCTGCTGGATATAGAGGCTAACAAATCCCCAGACCAAGAGTTCCATGACGGGCCAAAAGGCAATTTCAAAGGCACGGGGGATGCTTCTCTTGTGAAGGTAAGAGTATCTCATAAACATGGCAAAAATATGGGACCAGGACTGTTTCATTGATATTCCCCCCGAACGATTTTGATAAAGACCTGTTCTAGATTTTGTGTGGAGAATTTTTGGATGACTTCTTTGGGAGTTCCTTCCGCAAGGACCCGGCCCTGATGAATAAAGACAATACGGTCACAAAGCTGTTCGATTTCTGGCATGTTGTGTGAGGTGTAAAGAATTCCGATATTTTTTTCCTGGTTGAATTTTTTCAGTATCTTTCGGACCGTGTCGGCTATTTCAGGATCAAGGCTGGCTGTGGGTTCATCGAGCAAAAGGAGTTGCGGGTCATTCAGAAGGCATTTGCATAGATTGAGTCTTGTTTTTTCTCCAGAAGAGAGAGCGCCCGTGAGACGCTTGGTCAAATAAGATATCTCGAAAAGTTCCAAGAGATCTGAAATTTTATTTTTTGCATTGGGAACGGCATAGAGGCGTGCAAAGGTTTTTAGATTTTCCATTACAGTGAGATTGGTCGGGAGCTGGACATAGGCGGAGGAAAAATTGATATTTTGAGCAATCACATGGCGTTCTTTGAAGGGGGACATGCCGAGGACGGAGACCTCACCTGAGGTGGGGGTTAAAATGCCAAGCAGGGTATGCATCGCTGTGGTCTTGCCGGCACCATTGGGTCCCAAGAGTCCTACAATCTCCCCATTTTGGAGTGTGAGGTTGAAATGGTTCAGGGCCAGGGTTCCAGGAAACTGCTTGCACAAGTCTTTGATTTCGATAAGGGGTAAAAGTGGGGACATGGATCTAAAGGATATTTCCGATTATTTTCTTTTGGTGGTGAATCAGCTGGCGAATTCCTTGAGTGGAGATTTTAATCATTGCCGCCATTTGTTTATTTGAAAAAGGGACTTTTTCGGCAGTACCCTGGATTTCTATAAATTTTCCCGATCCTGTCATGACGACATTCATGTCGACATCGGCACATACATCACGCTCATAATCAAGATCGAGCCACAATTTTCCACCCACGTAACCCACAGAAACGGCTGCCACATAATCATCAACGGGAATTTTATGGATCTTTTTTTCCTTCATGGCCTTTTTCATGGCCAAGATCATGGCGATAAAACCCCCTGTAATGGCGGCTGTCCGCGTTCCTCCATCGGCCTGGATGACATCGCAATCGACAATAATTGTGTTTTCACCCAGGGCATGAAGATCTGTCACGGCCCTTAGGGAGCGACCAATCAGGCGCTGAATTTCTTGAGTACGGCCGGATTGTTTTCCCCGTGTGGCCTCACGGTGGATGCGTTGTGGAGAAGAGCCCGGAAGCATGCCATATTCTGCCGTGACCCAGCCCGTCTCTTCCCCCTTTTTCCAAGAAGGGACGCCTTCTTGCCACATGGCCGTGCAGATGACGCGGGTCTTGCCAAAGGCAATCTCGCACGAACCATCCGATGTCTTAATCGTATCGGGTCTGATCTTTACGGGGCGCAGTTTTTTGGGGCTACGGGACATAGAGGAGTTCTTTATTATAATTTATTAAGGATGTCTATCATCTTAGATTCGTCCGGAGAGAGGGAAACATCGAGAGATCTTATTGAATTTTCGATGCTGGTTATCCGGCTGGCCCCCGGAATGGGAACGATACAAGGAGATTTGGAACGCAGCCAGGCCAGGATAAGGCATTCGGGAGAGGTTTTCTTGCGAGTGGCCAAAGTGGCAAGGACGGGGATCTTTTTGAGCTGATGGACACGCCGGCTTCCTCCCAGAGGGCCCCAGGAAAAAAAGGTCAGTTTTTCATCTTCACAATATTGCAAGACACCGTCTCTTTCGGGTTCACGATCCCAGAGGTTGTAGGCATTTTGAACAGAGACGATGTCTAGGACAGAACGGGCCCTCTCAATTTGACTCACGGAAAAATTTGAGACACCCACATGTTGCACAAAACCCTCTTCTACGGCCTCTTTGACGGCGGCCATTGAGTCTTCGATCCTGAATTGAGGATCGGGGGAATGATATTGCCAGAGAAAGAGGGGATTTTTTCCCCCTAGGGCCTCAAAACTCTCACGAATAGTTTTTTTTAAATATTCAGGATCGCCATTGTTTGTCCAATCTCCATGAGGGCGCAAAAGCCCCCCCTTCGTGGCGATCCTAATGGAATCTGTATTTCCAAGATAGGTGTCAAGGGCCTTGGCCAGAAGTCTTTCGTTATGATGCTTGTCGTCTTCATTGAGGCAGTAGGCATCGGCCGTATCGATGAAGGTGATGCCACAATCAAGGGCCCGGTGGATCACACGCAGGGCCTCCTCTTCAGGAGGGCGCCCTCTTAAAGAGAGGGGCATGGCACCAAGACCAATGGCTGAGATGCGGATATTTGTGGAACCCAGCTTGACGGTCTGCATGACGCCCATCTCACCACAAAGAGGGATGTATTGCAAATAGTTACGCGTCCAACCTTGCTTCGGTTTTTTCCTTGATGTAATCTGATACGCTATGACTTCCTCCTATCCCAAGGCCCCGGGTGTTTATCTCATGAAAAACTCTCAAGGGGTCGTTCTTTATGTGGGCAAGGCCAAAAATCTTAAGCACCGAATAGCGCAATATTTTTCACGCGAAGCCGAACAACGCTATCAAATCAAATTTTTAATGAGACGGGTTTCGGATATTGATGTGGTGGTGACAGATACGGAAAAAGAGGCCCTTCTCCTTGAGAACACCCTCATTAAGAAACACAAGCCGCGCTATAACATTCAATTGCGCGATGACAAAAGTTATCTTAGCTTAAAATTATCCATTCAGGACAAGTTTCCACGACTCACTATCACACGATCCATCAAGAAAGATGGAAGTCAGTATTTTGGGCCCTATGCCTCTGCAACGGCCTGTAGGGATGTTTTGGATTTTATTGAACATAATTTTTGTTTACGGACTTGTTCTGACAGAGAATTGCAAAATCGTGCACGACCCTGCTTGCAGTATCAAATACAGCGCTGTGATGCGCCCTGCGTCGGACTCATAGATTCCGATCAATATCGAGATATTGTTGAGGAGGTAAAACTTTTTTTGTCAGGGAAGAATAAAGAGCTGCAAAAGATTTTGATGCAGAAGATGGAGGCGCTTTCAACAGCAGAAGAATTCGAAAAAGCGGCTCACTACAGAGATTTGCTCGGTAAAATAGAGCAGACTTTGGAAAAACAAAGGGTGGTAAAACATCACGGTCAAGATCGGGATTTTATTGTCCTCTATCATAACGGGCAAAAAGGTATTGTGAGTGTGATGACGATGAGAAACGGCAATATTGTCGGGACATGTCATTATTACCTTCAGGGTTACCTGAAGGAAGTTTTTGACGCAAATGAAGTCCTCGAGCAATTCTTGTTACAATATTATGCGGAAGAAAGAGATATTCCCAAAAACATCTCCCTCAATATTTCCTTGGCCTCCTTAAAATTGATAACTGAATGTCTCATGGAGAAAAAAGGGGAGGGTGTTTTCTTGGATGTGCCCCGACGAGGGGATCGTTTTAGGATGATCCAGTTGGTTTTGAAGAATGCAGAATTGGAATGGCGTCGTCGTTTAAAAAAGGATGTTGAAGAAGAGGAGATTTTAGCTGAATTACAAAAAAAGATTGGATTAAAAAACTTGCCGCGACGGATGGAGTGTTTTGATATTTCAAATATTCAAGGGAAAAGCGCAGTGGGTTCTTCTGTGCTTTTTGTGGATGGGAAACCCTCGAAAAGCGGGTATCGCCACTATCGTATTCGCGGGTGTGATGGGCACCAGCACCTTCACGGAGCTCAGGTACGCTTAAAGCGCCGGAGGCGCGTTGCGAGGTGCGAGGGGTCTAATGATTTTTTGATGATGCGAGAGGTGTTGATGCGACGGTTTGCTTCTAAGAAAGAAGAGACTAAAAAATCAGTTTTAGAATTTCCGGACTTGCTTGTAGTGGATGGGGGCAAGGGTCAGTTGGCACAGGCCGTAAGGATTTTCGAAGAATTTGGTCTTCAAAAGATAGATATGATTGGTTTGGCGAAGAAGGCGGAGGGAGAAAAACAAGACAAGATTTTTATACCGGGAAGAAAAAATGCCATTGTGTTGCCCCCCAAGTCGTTGTCATTGCGATTGTTGATGCAGATTCGTGATGAGGCCCATCGCTTCGCCGTTTCCTATCATCGTAAACTGCACAATCAGAGACTACAACATTCTCAGTTGGATCAAATAAAGGGGATCAGTCAGGTGAGGCGCAATGCCCTTCTGAGGTATTTTGGGAGTCTGGACAAAATCCGTGAAGCGAGTCTAGAAGATCTGTTGAAAGTGCCTCATCTGCAAAGAAGTATTGCGGAAAGGCTCTATCATCAGTTACACTCATGATTGATGTCTTCTATTCTCAGATTTTTCGTCCTGCTGATCCTTTTTTTCATATCCCAACAAGGTCTGGCGGATTCGCCCCCCCTGCAATGGGCGCCTCTGGAGGAATATCAGGCCATTGAGAGAGATTTCTTTCTTTTGCAATTTGATCACGCCCGTTCCCAGTTGAATAAAGTGAAGAGTGAATATCCCCACGATCCCTCGCCGATTTTTTTCGAATCATCCTTGATGGGGTGGGAGTGCCAGATCACACAATGTTCTCCGGAAAAAAGGATGAGAATCTTGACATTGTTAGAAGAGGGAGTGGAGCTGGTTCAGACTTTGCACAAGTCCTACAAATCAGATCCTCGTCTTCTGACGTTATCCGGATATCTTTATATGCGTTTGGCCAATGTTTATGGGGATATTCATCAATGGTTTAAGTCGGTTCGTGCCGCAAAACGGGGGCGATATTATCTGGAACAGGCTATTTGGAAGGACAATAAAGAAGATTCTCCTTATCTCCCTTTGGGGGCCTTTTATTATTTTGCGGACAATCTTCCCTGGTATGGAAAATCCGTCGGATTTTTCTTGGGGCTTAATGGAGATCGTCAAAAGGGACTTGAAATGATGAAACGAACCGCCTCGTCTTCGGGGGTCTTTCAAAATGATGCCTTGTTTTTTCTGTCTGTGATCTATCTCTCCTTTGAAAAAGAGTACAATGAGGCCTGGAAGTACAATGAAGAATTGAGAAAACGATTTCCCAAACATCCTCAATTTCTCCTGGATCAGGCCTTTCTTTCTTTTAAATTGGGCAGACGTGAAATGGCCCTTAGGCTTTATGATGAGCTCATTTTATATTGTCACACCCAAAAGGAGATGCCCTGCCATCCTCATTATTTATTTCGTTCATGGTTGGGATTGGGTGAAATCGAGATGGAACGAGGGGAGTGGCAAAAGGCCCTCAACCTGTTCGAAAAAGCGACTCCTTATAGAAAGATCACATTTTATGAGCCTGTGGCTCGCTGGCATTACTTGCGGGGGGAGTGTTATCGTCATTTGGGCAGGGACTCGGAGGCCCTCAAGGCCTATGAGGAGGCCCTTGTTTTAGAGGAATATATTCCTTCACAGGCCGAGTTGATCCATTATCACATTGAGAAATGGCGGTCAAAAAATTGACGTTTGACGGATGATTTTCTGGCGTTTTTTGCAACGCAACGCGACAAGATCCCCTCCCGGAGATGAAAAAATCAAATTATAAATCAATGGGTTGCTGTTAATGCGCGGATGCCTCCTCATTTGGTATCCAGATTGCAATCTCCTAGAAGAGGAGGTGCAACATGGACCAATTGCAGGGACGCGGAGAGCTGATTTTTCAGATGTTGTCCGATGCCATGAATAGCACCATGATGGGGGACAGCGATGCGCCGATGGTGTTGAGTTGTGGCGGCATCTATTTGGGTCACCATCCCAATCTTCCAACCAATCTTCGTGGATGGCACCAGATGCTTACTCTTCCTCATCACCACCAGACATTTGCCATTCGTTTGAGACGTCCTACGCCGCTGAAACTCTTTCAGCAGGTCTTGCAAAAAGAATCACTCAATTGACGAATAGTGTTGTTAGGCTTTAAAGATAGCTGAGCCAGTTTTTATATTTGGCGGTTTTCCCTTTAACGATATCAAAGAATATTTTTTGAATTTGTTGCGTGATGGGACCGGGCCTGCCCTTGCCGATGGTCCTGTCGTCGACTTCACGAATGGGGGTGATTTCGGCGGCTGTTCCTGTGAGAAAGACTTCATCCGCCAAATAAAGCTCGTCACGGGTAAATTTTTCCTCGGTGATATCTATTTTTTGATCCCTCAAGATAGTGGCAACGGAGGCGGCCGTAATGCCGTTTAAAATGGAGGCCCCGCTGGGAGTCGTCTTGGCCTTGCCATCGTGGACGATGAAGACATTTTCTCCGGTCGCTTCGGCCACATAACCCTCCGTATCGAGAAAAATGGCCTCGTTATAACCCGCGGCCAGGGCCTCGCGTTTGGCGAGGATAGAATTTAAATATGTGGCGCAGGCCTTGGCCTTGTTCATGGTGGTATTGACATGATGGCGACTGAACGAAGAGATTTTTGCGCGGATTCCCTTGGCAAGCCCCTCTTCTCCTAAATAGGTTCCCCAGGGCCAGGCGGCGATGGAAACGCGAATGGGATTATCAACGGCAAAAAGGCCCATCTCGCCATCCCCGATAAAGACGAGGGGTCGGATATAACCATGGGCCAGGTTATTGACCCGCATGACCTCTTTGCAGGTTTCGAGGATCACCTTCTTATCAAAAGGAATTGTCATGCCCAGGATATGGGCGGAATTGTAGAGACGATTGATATGTTCTTCGAGACGAAAAATTGCCGATTTTCCACCCTCGCATTCATAACAGCGAATCCCCTCAAAAACCCCCATGCTATAATGCAGGGTATGGGTCAGGACGTGGACCTGTGCCTTGTCCCAATCGACAAACTTTCCATCCATCCATATCTTTTTTGTTTTGATCACAATGGATTCCTAAATTTTTTTATCAAAAATTCTCTGAATATTTTCCTTAAATGGCGCCCTGACCACCCCTTTTTCAGTCACGATAGCCGTGATCAACTCTGCAGGGGTGACATCAAAGGCGGGATTACTTACTTTAATATCTCCCGGAGACACTTGTTGTCTACCGAAATTTATGACCTCCTCGATAGGGCGTTCTTCAATGGGGATGGCAGGACCATCGGGAGTTTTGATGTCGATGGTGGAGAGTGGGGCGGCGACGTAAAAAGGGATGTCGTGTCGATGGGCCAATACGGCGACCATGTAGGTTCCGATCTTGTTGGCGACATCACCATTGGCCGCGATACGATCAGCCCCCACAACAACGCAACTGATACCGCCTTTTTTCATAAAAAAACCGGCCATATTATCCGTGATCAGACGGACGGGGACATGATTCTTTTTCAGTTCCCACGCCGTGAGTCGGGCCCCTTGAAGAAAGGGACGCGTTTCATCGGCGAAGACCTATACGATTTTACCCTGCTCATGGGCGGTGTAGATAATCCCCAGGGCCGTACCGTATCCCCCCGTGGCGAGGGCCCCGGCATTGCAATGGGTGAGGACGGTAGCGCGAGGAGGGAGGAGTTCGGCGCCCCATTTTCCTATCTGTCGATTGGTGGCGATGTCCTCTTCGAGAATCGTCGCGGCCTCCATTTTAAGCCTTTGCTGGATTTCGGAAAGGGGGAGGTGACGATTTTTTTGACAAAAACGCTTCATTCTCTCGGTCGCCCATTTCAGATTGACGGCCGTGGGGCGTGTGGCATCGAGGACATCGCAGATTTTTTCGATCTTTTCAAAAAAATCAGTGAAATTTTTGGCGTCAATCCCCAAGGCTCCCAGCGCCACGCCCATGGCCGCTGTAACTCCAATGGCAGGTGCCCCGCGGACCACCATATTTTTTATGGCGCTGGCGATTTGCTGGTAATCTTCACAGACGACATAGCTTTCTTCCAAAGGCAATTTTCTTTGGTCGATGAGATGGACCTTGTCATTTTTCCATTCGATGGTTTTGAAAGATTGGAACATTACGTTTCCTTTATTTCAATTTTTTCGCAATAAGTTCATTCAATAACTTTGGATTGGCCTTCCCCTTACTTGCCTTCATGATCTGACCCACAAAAAAACCCATCAATTTTCCGTCACCTTTTTTTAGCCTCTCAAATTCATCCGGGTGATTTTTGAGGACCTCATTAATGAGGAGCTCCAAGGAATCTGTGTCGGATACCTGGGCGAGGCCAAGATCCTGGACGATTTTTTCAGGGTCTTCTCCACTCTCCATCATTTTTGAAAAGACCTCTTTGCCGGCATTGGTGCTGATCGTCCCCTGGTTGATGATTTGAAGAAGTTTTGTGAAAAGTTTGGTGTCTATTTTTGATTGATGGATTTCGATATCCCTGTTTTTGAGCTCCCTTAAAAGCTCCGTCATGATCCAGTTGCTGATCTTTTTCGGTTCGTTGTAAAGGCGGACGCAGGCCTCGAAAAAATCGGCCAGCGATTGGCTCTGGATCAGGAGGGAGGCATCATATTCGGGGAGCTTGTATTGATTCATGAAGCGGGTTTGTTTGACCGCAGGCAATTCCGGGAGACTGCTCCTGACCTTGTCGATCC
>Ga0156191_1030_pt1 | contig 51625 bp, 43 predicted proteins | sample RifCSPlowO2_12_FD_107844 | JGI IMG/M metagenome (GOLD analysis project Ga0156191, IMG submission 107844) | Deltaproteobacteria bacterium RIFCSPLOWO2_12_FULL_50_11
AGGGGCTCCATCCGGCCTATCACCGCTTTATGGTCAAGACCCTGCGGGAGTCTTTGGGTCTCCATGAGTCACCCCTCAAGTTGAAATTTCAGGCGCGGAAGAGAAGAAAATAAACACTATGACGCAGAGGCGGATTTTTTATTCAGAAGGCTTGTTTTTTTCATCTTTTTTGCCGGGGCTTTTTTAGAAGAGGACTTGGGGTGGGGACGACCGGTAAGAAGCTCTTGGCGGATGACTTCATAGGCCTTTTTACGAATGACAAAATCGGCATGGCTCATCCCGGGGATTTCAATATTTTTCATGTTGTGGATCCCCGGCGGGATGTTGAGGAGTGCTGATTTGTAATAACAGACGCGGTCGGCCCTGGAAAATATGGAAATAAAACTGACCGTTTTCGGAAAGTGACCGCCCTGGAGCTTTTTAATGAAGGAGGATCGGGGGATCATCTGGCGGATGCTCTTGGCAAATAAGGCCATCGGGGTGAGGAGACCCAGGAGGGCCAGGGGATTGCCGTTGTGGGGAGTTCCCAGGGTGATGAGGGTATCCACCCTTTTGTCCCCGCTGAGTTTTTGGATATAATAACGACCGATCAAACCTCCCTTGGAGTGGCCGATAACGCTCATCTTGCTGATATTATAGCGGCGATGCAGGGTTTCTATTTTATCATAGACGAGATTGGCCAGTTCCTCGATACAATGGGTATTGAAGGTGTCTAGAATTCCCCCCAAGTTGAGACTAAAGACACAGAAGCCATCCCGTCGCAGTCGTCGTTCCAAGATAGTAAAGGTGCGTCGGGTGGCCCCAAAACCGTAGAGCAGGAGTACGGGATGCTGACAGTCATCAAAATTAGTGAGCTTTTCAATCTTGTTACCACTCAGGGTGAGACGAACATAGGTGAGTTGATTGCCAATGTCCTCGCGAATGCGGTGAATCCTTCGGCGAAGGCGAGGAAAGATTCGTTTAGTCATAAATCGCTTCAGACCTCATCTCCATCGTACGGGATTTAGCGCCCCGTGTCAAGGAGGTGAGGTGGAATATGTTATTGACAACATTGAACAATTTAGGCTAGAGACCCCTTTATGGCCCTCTACAACCGAATCCAGGGATCCAGTGAATCCGGTGTGATGCATCAGTCCTTAGAGATCCTCCTTCGAGGGGTGGGTTATATCAAGACCCATCAAAGGCGGTTTGTCATGGGAGGCATCGTCTTGATTCTTGTGGTGGGGGTCTTGATCGCCTGGATTTATCATCTAAAATCCCTCAATCATCAGGCCCTTGTTTTGTACAGCCAGGCCTTTCAGGAAAAGGATGCGACACGAAGTTTAAGTCTCTACAAAGATCTCGTGGCCGAGTATCCCAACAGTCCTTCGGCGCCATTGGCTCGTATGGCCCTCGCGAAAAGGGCCTTTCAAGAAAAAGAATACGATCAAGTCATCTCCTGGTTGGAACCCGTGACACGGGTTGACGACAGCAAGGCCTTTTTGCGCCTCCTGGCCCTTCATAACATCGCGACGGCCTATGAAGCCAAGGGAGAATGGCCCAAGGTGATCGAGTACTACCAGAAGGCCGTGGTTGATACAAAAAATGAAACGAGGGAATTCAGCCGGTATCATCTGGCTCGCGCTTATGAACATGCGGGACAATTAGAAAAGGCGCGTCAATTTTATAAAGAGATTCAAGATGAATCACAAGATGTCCGCCTCAAGGAATTGGTGGCACGGCGATTAATATGGTTATCCCAAAGCAATCAGGAAAAATAATAGTATCCTCAATTCTGGCGGGCTCCTTGATGCTTGGCTCCGGAGGGGTGGAGGCCTGGAAAGGGCGTTCCTTAAAAAAGGAAAGTGCCATTCAATATAAACTCCCTTTTAAACCCCGATGGGTCTCACTGGTTAAAAAAGGCCAGCTGGTAAAATATAAGAGAAAAGAATTTGCCTCGCCACGTGTCTATCAGGGCAAAATTTTTGTGGGGGCCGATAGTGGTTTGTTCTATGCCGTAAAGAGGAGAAATGGGCACAAATATTGGCGGTATGAAACAGAGGGGGCCGTCAATACGACACCCGCGTTTTGGAAAGAAAGCGTTTTTATTGGTGATGATAAGGGCAATCTCTATGCCTTGGATATCCACAAGGGTCAACGGATCTGGAAGGTGACCTTTGATTCCGAGATTCGGGCAGCACCGACGATCTCGGATTCAGAAGGGACCCTTTATGTCATGACTCAGGCCGGGTTGTTGCAGGCCCTTCATCCACAAACCGGCGAAAGGCTTTGGGCCTATGAGCACAACTTGCCCTCTCAAAAAATGACAATTTTTTCTGCCTCGACTCCTCTTTATGAGGAAGATTCCAAGGGCGGGGTTCTTTTTGTCGGTTATGCCGACGGGACCTTTGTAAAATTGAATGCCCACAATGGTTCAGTGATTTGGGAAAAATCCCTGCAATCGAGCGAGGAACGCTTTCATGATGTGGATATGCCCCCCCTTATTGAAGGGGACAATTTATACATAGCGACCTTTGGTCATTCACTGTACTGTTTGAAAAAGACGACGGGTGATGTCGTGTGGAAAAAGGATATTGGCAGTGGCTCTGGTTTTGCCCTTTATCAAGATCACTTGATTATCTCGGGATCGGACAGCGTCCTCTATTCCCTCGATAAAAAAACAGGGGATCTCATTTGGGAAAATAAGGAGATTCCGGGAGGGTTGTCGCAACCTCTCATCTATAAGGATGTTATTATAGTAGGTTCGTCGGAGGGGAAGATGTATTTTGTCCAGGCTGATAAAGGAGATGTGATGGCGGGGCGCTTTGCCCGTAAAGGGATTTATGGGACACCTTTTTTGGATGAGAATATCCTTATTTATCTCTCCAATGGGGGGCGACTTTATGCCCTGACCCTGACCCGATAGAGGGCATCTCTAAAGTCTTTGAAAGTTTTCACTCGTGGACCCTTGACAGCTCAATACGACTCTTATAAAGCTAGTCTATGGAGCCCTCTTCTATTCCAGAAGCCCTCACTTTTGATGATATCCTCCTTATCCCCAACGAAAGCCGTGTCCTGCCGACTCATGTCGATGTTGCCTCATATCTTACCAAGGATTTGACCCTCCATATCCCTATTGTCAGTGCCGCCATGGACTCTGTGACCGAGTCCCAAATGGCCATCGCCTTGGCTCAGGCGGGAGGGATAGGGATTATTCATCGGAATCTGACTCCGGAAGAACAGGCCTTTGAGGTCGAAAAGGTTAAAAAATCCGAGTCAGGAATGATACTGGATCCAGTGACCCTTCACCCGGACCAAAAGTTGGCTGAGGCCGTTACGATCATGCAGGAGAAGTCGATCTCGGGACTTCCCGTCGTCAAAAACAAGATCTTGGTAGGCATCCTCACTCACAGGGATATCCGTTTTGAAAAAAACCTTGGTCGCAAGATTTCTCAAATCATGACGAAAAAAGTCGTCACGGTCAAAGAGGGGATCAATATTGATAAGGCTAAGGAAATGTTGCACACACACCGGATTGAGAAACTCCCCGTTGTCAACAACAAGGGTGAACTTAAAGGCCTGATTACCATTAAGGACATTGAAAAATCGAGTCTGTATCCTTTTTCCACGAAAGATTCGTTGGGGCGCCTTCGCGTCGGGGCTGCTGTGGGGGTAGGGGACAACGGACTTCATCGAGCAGCGGCTTTAATCGCGGCGGGGGTTGATGTTATTATTGTGGATACGGCCCATGGTCATTCCCACGAAGTCTTGGAAACCGTGAAAAAAGTCCGCAAGGCCTATCCGAAGATGAACATTGTTGGTGGCAATATTGCCACGGCAGAGGCCGCGCGTGCCTTGATTCAAGCGGGGGTCGATGCGGTGAAGGTTGGTGTCGGACCTGGTTCGATCTGTACGACTCGTATTATCAGTGGCGTGGGCGTTCCTCAGATTGCGGCTATTATGGATTGTGTCAAGGTCGCCAAGGATGCCCAGGTTTGCGTTATTGCTGATGGGGGGATCAAGTTTTCGGGGGATATTACAAAGGCGATTTCTTTCGGGGCGGATTCCGTGATGATAGGCTCCTTACTGGCGGGTACCGATGAGGCCCCGGGAGAGGTGATCCTCTATCAGGGACGTTCCTACAAAGTTTATCGTGGCATGGGATCTTTGGGGGCGATGAGTCAGGGCTCCAAGGATCGGTATTTTCAAGGTTCTATAAGGGACTCTTCAAAACTCGTTCCAGAGGGTATTGAAGGCATTGTGCCCTATCGGGGTCTTGTGGCGGATTCCCTGCATCAATTGGTAGGGGGACTCAAGGCGGGGATGGGATATCTTGGGGCCAAGGATTTGAAAGAACTGAGACGCAAGGCCCGTTTTGTGAGGATCACCAATGCGGGTTACCAAGAGAGCCATGTCCATGATGTCATGATTACCAAGGGAGCCCCCAATTACCGGAAAGAGTAAGAGAGTGCTTCAATAAGTTCCTATGAACAAGATCCTCATCCTCGATTTCGGTTCCCAATACACCCAACTCATCGCCCGCCGGATTCGCGAGTCGAATGTTTATTGTGAGATTTATCCCTGTTTCTCCACCCTTGAAAAAATAAAAGGTTTTCATCCCCAGGGTATTATTCTTTCCGGGGGACCCTCGAGTGTGACCGACGCGGAGGCCCCCCAGGCCGATCCAGGGATTTTTGATCTTAAAGTCCCCGTGCTGGGAATTTGTTATGGTCTTCAATGGATGGCGCAAACCCTGGGCGGCAAGGTCCATCCGACGGGAGAGAGGGAATATGGCAAGGCCATGATCGAGGTTCTCCATCGTGAGCCGCTTTTCCAACATTTAGATAAGAGTTCATTTCAGGTTTGGATGAGTCACGGGGATCAATTGGAGATCTTGCCTCCGGGCTTTCAAACCCTGGCGCAGACAAAGACCTGTCCCCACGCAGCCGTCCAGTCAAAGGATGGACGTTTCTTTGGGGTCCAATTTCATCCCGAGGTCGTTCATACCGAGAATGGGATGATCCTCCTCAATAATTTTCTCTTTAAGGTTTGTGACTTGAGAGGGGATTGGACGATGGAGTCCTTTATTGAAGCCAAGGTGAATGAGATTCGGGAGAAGGTGGGTCAGGATCGGGTTCTTTGCGCCGTCTCCGGGGGTGTTGATTCTACTGTGGCGGCGGCCCTTGTGCACCGCGCTGTGGGAGATCATCTCCATGCCGTTTTTGTCGACAATGGTGTCTTGAGACTCAATGAGGCACAACGGGTTCAGGACATGTTTAACAAACACATGTCCATGAAGGTCACTTGTATTCAGGCGGGAGACCAATTTCTAAAAAAACTCAAAGGGGTGATCGATCCAGAAAAAAAGAGGAAAATTATCGGTCATGAGTTTATCGAGGTTTTTCAAAACGAATCTTGTAAGATCAAAAATCTCAAATATCTCATGCAAGGTACCCTCTATCCCGATGTGATAGAAAGCGTTTCTTTTAAGGGAGGTCCTTCAGCGACCATCAAGAGCCATCATAATGTCGGAGGGCTTCCGGAAAAAATGCATTTAAGGCTCATCGAGCCCTTAAGAGAGCTTTTCAAGGATGAGGTCCGTGTCTTGGGGAAGACCATGGGGTTGCCGGACGAGCTGATTCAAAGGCAGCCCTTTCCTGGACCCGGCCTGGCTGTCAGGATTCTTGATGAAGTGACCCCCGAACGACTTGAAATCTTGAGGACAGCGGATGATATTGTTATTCAGGAGGTCAAAAAGGCCGGGTGGTATACCAAGGTTTGGCAATCCTTTGGTGTCTTGTTGCCGGTCAAGACCGTGGGAGTCATGGGGGATGCCAGGACCTATGAAAATGTCTTGGCCCTTCGGGTGGTTGAATCGCGTGACGGGATGACGGCCGATTGGGTCGCGCTCCCCTATGAATTACTGGGACGGATCTCCAATAGAGTCATTAATGAGGTCAAGGGGATTAATCGTGTGGTCTATGATATATCCTCAAAGCCTCCCGCCACCATTGAATGGGAGTAAAGGATGACGGACCCTTCCTTTGTTCATCTTCATGTCCATACCCAATATTCACTGTTGGAGAGTACCATCACCATTGAGGCCCTGGCCAAGAGGGTGGTCCATGATCATATGCCTGCTGTGGCCATGACGGACACCTCCAATCTCTTTGGAGCGGTGGAGTTTTATCAGGTCATGAATCAGGCTGGAATCCACCCGGTCATTGGGGCAGAGCTCTTTATCAATACCCAGAGTTCCCGGAAGAGTCGTGAGATTGGGACGACCTATCAAGGCCTCCAAACGATCCTCCTCCTGGCACAATCCCGTGAGGGTTACCAAAATTTATCCCGCCTGATCACCTCAAGTTATTTCGAGGGATTTTATTATAAACCACGGATAGATAAGGAAATATTATCAGAATTTAATAAGGGTCTCATCGCCTTGTCCTCTGATTTACGCGGGGTGGTCGCCAGTGACCTCAAGAAGGGCCAGGAAGAGGCCGCGGTACGGATGGCTGGGGAATTGGTCCGGATTTTCGGAGATCGTTTTTATTTGGAGGTTCAGGCCACAGAGGGTCCCCAACAGGATCAGGTGAATAGTGCCCTCATCGATTTGGGTCAAAGGCTCTCTATTCCGGTGGTGGCGACCAATAATTGTCATTATTTAGACAAAGATGAGGCAGGGGCTCATGATGCCCTTTTGTGCATTCAGTCCGGTCACGTGGTGGAGGACACCAATCGTTTTCGCCTTCCGACGGATCAGTTTTATTTTAAATCACCGGATGAAATGAAGGCCCATTTTTCCCGTCATCCCGAGGTCCTGGAGAATTCATGGGTCATCGCCCAAAGGTGTCAATTTGATTTTGATTTTAAGACCTATCATTTCCCAAAATTTACTCCCCCAAAGGGGAAAACCCTGGATGAGTATTTGGATTCGCTGGCCCAGAGTGGTTTTGAGAAAAGATGGGAAAAGATTCAGGAGAGATTTAAGGGGCAGGATCTTGTCTCCTTGAAACAGGGATATCAAGATCGATTGAAAGAAGAATTGGCGCTGATTAAGACGATGGGTTTTTCGGGTTATTTTCTTATTGTGGCAGATTTTATTAATTATGCAAAAAGTCGCCAGATTCCAGTGGGACCCGGCCGAGGCTCAGCCGCTGGGAGTTTGGTGGCCTATTGTCTAAAGATCACCGATCTCGACCCCTTGCCTTATAATCTCCTCTTCGAGCGGTTTTTGAATCCAGAACGTATTAGTATGCCGGATATGGATATCGATTTTTGTATCAATGGACGTGATGAAGTCATTCGTTATGTGCAGGAAAAGTATGGCAACGTCTCTCAAATCATCACTTTTGGATCCATGAAGGCCAAGGCCGTTGTGCGTGACGTTGGACGTGTGTTGAATATGCCTTATGGAGAAGTGGATCGCATTGCAAAGTTGATCCCCAATGTCTTAAATATCACACTGGATGAGGCCCTGCAGCAGGAAAAACAACTGGCGGAGTTGGAGAAAAGTGATACCGAAGTGGCCCGTCTCTTGAAATTGGCGCGCTCCCTGGAAGGTCTTCCCCGGCATGCCTCCACTCATGCAGCCGGGGTCGTGATCTCGGATCAGCCCCTGGAAAACTTTATGCCCCTCTACAAAGGGCAAAAAGACGAAATCGTGACCCAGTTTGACATGAAAAACGTAGAAAAGGTGGGGCTCATCAAGTTTGACTTTTTGGGATTAAAGACCCTGACTGTCATTGATCAAACTCTGAAAATTATCAAGAGGCGCCATAATAAGGAGATCGATATTTCAAATATTCCCTTGGAGGATCCCAAGGTCTATGAGCTGTTATCGGATGGGGATACCGGAGGGATCTTCCAGTTGGAAAGTGCGGGGATGCGGGAGCTGATTGTCAAACTCAAACCCTCGGCTTTTCCTGATCTTATTGCCTTGGTGGCCTTGTATCGTCCCGGTCCTCTGGGGAGCGGGATGGTCGATGATTTTATCGACCGAAAACACGGCAAGGTCAGGGTCCGCTATGAGTTACCGGAGTTGAAAGATATTTTGGAAGGCACGTATGGAGTCATCGTTTATCAGGAACAGGTCATGCAGATCGCCTCTACGCTGGCCGGTTTTTCTCTGGGTGATGCGGACATCTTGAGACGGGCCATGGGAAAGAAAAAGAAAGAGGAAATGGACGAACAAAGGACCCGGTTTTTGAAAGGATGCGAAGAAAAAAACATACCGAGGAACAAGGCGGAGAAGATTTTCAAACTCATGGCCAAATTTGCCGAATATGGTTTTAACAAATCCCATAGTGCCGCTTATGCCCTGATTACTTATCAAACGGCCTATCTCAAGACATACAATACCGTCGAATTTATGGCCTCTCTGCTGACTCAGGAAATGGGGAATACGGACAAGATCATGAACTATATCAATGAATGTCGTGATCACCGGATATTGGTCCTTCCCCCGGACATCAATGACAGTTATACGGGTTTTGCGGTGACGGGAGACAATGAGATTCGTTTTGGTCTGGCAGCCATTAAGAATGTCGGCAGCTCGGCGATTGAATCAATTATCGAAGGACGCGATAAGATAGGTCGCTATAAATCCCTCCATCATTTTTTGGAAAACGTCGATCTGCGTCGGGTCAATCGACGGGTCATCGAGAGTCTTATCAAGTGTGGCAGTTTTGACAGTTTGAGAATCAGTCGGGCGGAGGCCTTTGCGATATTACCCCAGGTCTTGGAATGGGCCGCCCAGAGAAGGAAGGAGATTGAGGTCGGTCAGACCTCTCTTTTTGGAAATTCTGATGCCCCCCAAATGCCCTCACACAACAATCCATCTATGGTGACTGAATGGGAGTCCAGGGATAAATTACGCTATGAAAAAGAATCCCTGGGTTTCTACATTACCGATCATCCGTTGGCTCAATATAAGGACCAATTAAAAGTTTGGGGCAATGTCGATACGGCCTCCATACGGGATCAAAAGGATCGTGCTGATATCAAGATCGTAGGGGTTCCTGTGGCCGTCAAGGAGCTGACGACCAAAAAGGGAGATCGGATGGCCTTTATTACCTTGGAAGACTTAAAAGGTCTCATTCAGGTTGTTGTCTTTGCCGATCTTTATCAAAAGGTACAGTCTTTGTTAAAGTCCGAGGTTCCGATTCTTGTGCGTGGTCAGGCGGATGTGGCAGAGGAGTCGGTGAAAATTATGGCTCGTGAGATTGTTTCTGTGGATCGCCTCGATCATCAGAGCTTGGAGGCCGTTCATATTCGGCTCAAGGTTCCGGTTGTTCAGAAGGAACAGCTGATTCAATTAAAGGAAATTTTGAGAAAACATCGCGGTTTGACACCCACCTATATTCATTTGATTGATACGAATGCCAAGGAGACGGTCCTTTCACTTCCCCATGACTTGCAGATAGAGGCGACGGATGATTTGGTACGCTCGATCGATGCTTTATTTGGTTCTCCCGTGACGCACTTTCATTAAAGGGAACCTCTAAAAACCGCCCATTTGCGGCGTTGCCCCATAAAGAGGGGCTACTTCGTTGCCCTTCTCGCGCGGCCCTCAACGTACTTTCGGATCAGCATCTCTGATGCCTCAGGTACTGTGAGCTCTGCGAACAGTCTAGTACGCCTCGGGCCTCACTCGGCGGGCGCCTTGCACCTGGGCGGTTTTTAGAGGTTCCCGAAATTTGGGGTTATTAGAGGTTCCCTAAGATGCCTTCTTTTCAAAAGACATGTCCTCAAACGCCCACTTTCGAAAATGCATTATTGGTCGGGTGCTATCGATCCTCCCGCGACAAGAAAAAAACCCTTGATTCACTCGATGAGCTGAAAAGATTGGCGGAAACGGCGGGGGCCATCGTGCGCCATCGGTTGGTTCAAGAGGTGAGGAAGATTGATCCTTCGACCTATATAAAAAGTGGAAAGGTGGAGGAGATTTTGGCGCTGGCCCAATCAGGGGATCTACATGTGATCATTTTTGATGAGGATTTGTCTCCCACTCAGAATCGAAATCTGGAAGACGTTATTGGCGTCAAGGTCTTGGACCGCACGGGACTTATTCTCGATATCTTTGCAAAACGGGCTCACACAAAAGAGGGAAAATTGCAGGTTGAATTGGCCCAGATGAAATATTTGCTTCCCAGACTTGTGGGGAAGGGAATTCATTTTTCACGATTGGGAGGGGGAATCGGGACGCGGGGTCCTGGTGAAACACAATTGGAAGTGGATCGCCGGAGGGCCCGTGAGCGCATTTCGCGGCTTCAGCAGGAATTGGAGGGATTAAAAAGACATCGGAAAATCCACCGGGAAAAAAGAGAGGCCATTCCTCTCCCGATTGTGACGCTCGTGGGTTATACCAATGCAGGCAAGTCAACGCTCATGAAATCCTTGACGGGAGCGGATGTTTTTGTGGCGGACACACTCTTTGCGACCCTCGATCCTACGGTCCGACGGTTAAAATTGCCCAGTAACCGCGAGATTCTTCTGACAGATACAGTGGGGTTTGTCAATAAACTGCCGCATCAACTCATCGAGGCCTTTCATTCGACATTTGAGGAGGTGCGGAGCTCCGATTTGCTTCTTCATGTGATTGATATTTCACATCCTCTCTATCGCCAGCAAGTCACGGCCGTCGAAGGGGTACTCCGGGATTTGGAGTTGGATTCTATTTCCCTTATTAAGATTTATAACAAGATGGACCTTTTTCATCATGAGGACTCTCCCGAGGATCCTATCATAGGTATTTCAGCCCTCAAAAAAGAGGGGCTAAAGAATTTGTTACTATCCATAGACGATCATTTGTCTAAAAATCTAAAACAGGTGTCATTATTTTTTCCCTATGAGGATTTTCAACCCATTTCGGAGATCTATAAAAATTGTCGTGTATTAAGTCGAAAGGATTTAGGAAAAGGAGTTCGACTGAGTGTGGAGATGGGTGAGAAACATCTTAATCGCTATCAACGTTTTATTGAGGGACACAAATGAGTCGATGGGGCTTCAACTGTCCCTTTCGCGGGCGATGAGTGCGGCCCCGAGGGCCCCCACCGTATCGGGCCGAGGTGGAACCAAGATTTCGCAATTGAGACCTTCGCTTAAGGCACGAATGACTCCACTATTATGGGCTACCCCCCCTGACATGGCCACCGAAAGACCATTGATGCTGGGGGCTACACGATGGACAAGACCCAAAATACGGGTCGCAATCGCTCGATTGAGCCCGTGAACAATTTCATGGGGAGAGATACCATCGGCAATAAGGGACACCACTTCACTTTCAGCGAAAACGGTACACATACTGCTTAAGGTGACATGGCCGGAGGCCCCGTGATCCAGTTTGGCCAATTCCTCGATATCGACTTGTAGGGCCCGGGCCATGGCCTCCAAAAAGCGCCCCGTGCCCGCGGCGCATTTATCATTCATGGCAAAATCGACAACGAGAGAATTGTCGTCGATTCGAATCGTCTTACTGTCTTGTCCCCCGATGTCGATGAGCACATTTGTTTTTGGCAACAGGTGCCGTATACCGCGGGCATGACAGGTGATTTCCGTGACAGCGGCCAGACGTTCCTCCACACGGTCACGTCCATATCCCGTTGACACAGTGGCCTTGACGTCTTTGGGTGTGATGTGGGCCGTTTTGAAGACCTCTTGAGTGGCGCGCTCAATGGCGATGCGGTTCTGTGCACCGGTAGGAACGACGGAAGAGGCCATGATTTTATTCTCATGGTCGATTAAGACGGCGTCGCAGGAAAGACTGCCTATGTCGATACCCAGATAGTACATAAAATTTCTAATGGCGACTATGCAGCATTTCGAAAAAAGCCCCCAGCCGCGTCTTCAGCTGTCCCTCGGCATAATTCCTTGTATCGACACAATCCACTTCCAGATTGAGGACAGGAACCCCGATTTCTTTAAGACCCTCCTCGATCAAGCCCCTCGCCCCCGTTCCTTGCCGGCATCCCCAGTGACAGGGATTGATGGCCCCGTCGATTTTATAATCTTGGGCCAATTTCTTGAGATGCTGGACACGTCGTTCTACGCCACCATTGAAAGGAATGGAAATGGCCCTTTCGGCAAAACCCACATAAGGATCATGAGGATCAATGGGATCCCAGGTCATGCTATTGAGTTCATCGACGATGACGGAGGCCTGATAATTTTTTTCCAGATCTGGGATGATTGAATTTTTGAATTGGATACGATTCTGAATCCACATGAGGCGCAGGCGTTCTTGAGGGACACCGCTAGACCCCGCATGGAGTCTTGCGGCAAATTCATCACGATAGGCCCTGGTGACATCAATGGCGGCGTCCGTCCCCAATAATAAGGCCATGACAATAGCAAAGTTTCCCAGTTCCTTGCCACTATTGGGGGAGGGGATGTGCTGGGCAAGGTGATAGATCTCGACCATCAGTTCCCGGGCCTGATTGGTCTTTTCGATGACTTTTAGGAGACGATCAGGATCAAGGGGGCGACCTGTGTGCCGGGTCACGAAGGTTTCCATTTCCATGATTTGCCGGGCCAAATAATCTACATTCTTTTTTGACAGGTCCTGTGGGATATGAAGAAGAAAGAGGTCTTTTTTATAGTGATGGGCGAGGTTTTCCATCGTCGCCAATCCCCCGCTACAGGGGCAGGAGGTGGCGATCAGGAAGTCGGGATGGGGCATCAGCCCCTCTTGTGAGGCCCCGAGGACGGCCCGATGATAGCCGCAGGAATCCGAGGCGTAACCTGAATGCTCGGCCTTTTCAAGAAAGGGGGCGACGGTTCCGCTTGAGGCCAATAGGGCCCCAATGAATTCGACAAAACAGGAGGTGACTCCCATGGCATTCAGGAGGTCAAAGGGGGTCGTGACGCCACAGAGAGCGATAGGCCCCGTCGGCAGGGCTCCGGGACCCTGAAGCATCGGAGATGCGATGGGCCCTTCTCGGGCATAGAGTCTTTTTCCCAGTCGGGCCACCTCAAGGGTGTATTTTTTGCGGGGATGAAAGGCCTTGGGATCTTCCTTTATCTTGGCCTCAATGCCGCTGATGAGAGAATCAAAATATTGTGAAATCATAAAGTTTTACCCCAACATTTCAACAAAAGCCTCAATACGTGTGCGGTGCTGACCCATCGAGCGCAACGTACAGTCTCCCTCAAGGAGGAGGAGGGGCATTTTTGCCTTTTTAAAGACCTCTCGTATTATGGGAAGTCGGGCCAAATAGGGATCGCAAAACTTGACCGTGTGTCCAATGGCGCCCCGAACCCCATAAGACCTGGCCTCGGCCAAAAGCTGATCGGCGATATAAAGGGGTTTTTGGGGATCAAATGTACGGGCACAGGGGGTTCGCATGAGGAGAGAGCGAGCCAGGAAGGCAAAAACATCTTGATCATTGTTGAGACCTGGCGGGATCTTGTCGTAGGCGGCAAATTGGCGAAAACCGGTACAAAGATTATCGGCAACGATGTAAGCCCCGCAGGATTCAAAAAGTGAAAAGGCCTCGGGGTCTGGGAGGACATTTCCAAAAAGAAAGAGGGGGATACCTTTATGAAGGGAAGGAGTCTCTTGGAAGGAGGCGAGGCATTTTTTAAGGGATTCTAGGGTTTGAGTGGAGGACTGTGTGGCCGCTTGATTGTAGAGGTCTTGCATAAAGGCCCCCCCTTTGTTGAGGGTACCCTTGATGTGGTGATTTTTAATTTCATCGAGAAGGTTATAAATCTCGTGATAGTGCGACAGGCCTTCTTGGGTGGCTGCCTTTGTGGGGGTCTCTCCCGACCATTCTGCAAGGGTCTGGGAGAGTTTGGAAAATTCCTGGCTCAAAAAGTCGACGGATTTTTCGTCATTGGCGATGGGCCCCGTCGACAGAGCTCCGGGACCCTGGAGCATCGGAGATGCGATTGGGAGATCAATGAGAATGGTGTTATCATGAGGGCGTACTTGATTCCAGGCGTCCGCCAGTCGGTGCATGGCATCGCAGCTATTAACAAAAACGATTCCGGCCAGTGGAGGCAGATCGTTATCGAGGGCTCGATCAAGGATTTTTTTGATATGGGGACATAGATTGTCGTGAAGCTTATGTCCTGAACGATCAGGGGCCTGGGTTGTGGGGAGGAGGCGATAAGGAGTGAATCCTGAGGCCTCGATGAGGGGAAGGGGGGTGTAGGTACAGGCCCAGCCGATATATTTTTGTGTCTTGTCCATCATGTCTCAGCGCCTTCACATGAGTAGAAAAAAATGAGCTGACTTGTAAGTCTAAGAAGTCATTGACAAAATTGTCATTTACCTTCAAATTACTGGATGAATGAATATGTCAGAAGGCCTGTCGAAGGTCAATAACCAGCATTGGGGGCGTATTATGACGGTTCCCAATTGTCTCTCCCTGGCCCGCCTTTGCTGCGCTGCCGTCTTTTTTGTCTTTGGTCTAAAAAATCAGTGGGTCCTGGCCTTTTGGTTCTTTGTGGGGGGGGCGGCCACGGACTTGGTGGATGGGACATTGGCCCGTCTTCTGCATCAGAAAAGTCAGCTGGGATCCTTTCTGGACCCTTTGGCGGATAAGGTGATGATGTGGTTGTCCGTCGTTGTCTTGATGCTAAAATCTTATTTGCCCCTATGGTTACTCGTCCTTGTCTTTGCCCGTGATTTATTGATTCTTTATGGGCTTATTCGCTACAAACTAAGAAATATTCACATAGAGTACAAACCGACCGTGATCTCTAAAATCGCAACGCTTTTATTTATCATTACAGTCTCTATTGCACTTCTCAAACCCTTGGCCTTAGAAGGTCACGGTCCCTTTAGTCTGCAGGGGATTGAAAAGGTATTCCCCTATTTTTTGTATCCTGCGGGTCTTCTCATCTTCATGACCCTCATTCAATATTATATCATTGGATTGAGGATACTTAAAACTGGAACGAGAGAGCCCCGTGACACTTAAATGCAAAATTGTTGTGAGTGACTTTCATATCGGGGGTGGTCCTATCCTTGAGGATGGATCTGTCAATTATCTCGAAGATTTCTTTTATGATGATCCGTTTGTTGAATTTTTGGAATATTATTGTCAGGGGATCTATGAGAAGGCCGATGTCGAGCTGATTTGCAATGGGGATTTTTTCAACCACCTTCACCTTTTTCCCGATGAAGTCGATCCTGATATCTTGACCGAGAAGGTTTGCGTTCAAAGAACCCAATGGATCATTAAGGGACATCCAAAGGTCTTTGAGGCCCTGCGGCAGTTTGCCAAGACTCAGGGGCATCATATCATCTTTATTTTGGGCAATCACGACTGTGGCCTCTTATGGCCCGGGGTTCAAAAGGTATTGATGGATTATTTGGGGGAGGGCACTCGCATTCATCTAGAACCCCTTATTTTTGACGGCGTTTATGTGGAGCATGGAAACAACTATTTTGCGGACAGCCTCTTTAATCCCAGGCGTTATTTTTTGACGAAAAATTTGCCAGAACCCATTATTAATTTGCCCTGGGGCTGTTTTGTTGTCATCAACTATTCGTCAAAGGTGAGGAGGCGCAAACCCTATTTTTCAAAGGTCTACCCGATGCGTCATTATATTCGATGGGCCCTGATTCATGAGACCTTATTTGCCATCAAATCCTTGATAGGGATCGCCGTCTATTTTATCAAACTCCGCTTTTTTAGGTCGCCTACGAGGCGGTCCTCTTTTTTTACGACTCTCAATATCTTAAAGGAAATATCGATTGATCAAAACCTCGATATTGTGGCCAAACGCATCTTGCTGATTCATCAAAATATCTCCCTAGTTATTTTTGGGCATACACACACCTTTCGTTATAAACAGGTCATGCCCGGGAAAAGGTATATCAATACGGGGCTTTGGAATGAAAAGCTCAATCTAGACCCACAAGAACTGGGGAAATCGACTCGCTTTACTTATGCCTATGTTGCCTATGATGACTATCATCGTCCCCAGGGTTTTCTTAAGGAGTGGAAGGGGACCCATAAGGTGACGCGGGACCTGCCCCTTTATTGAACAGGATGTTTATGGATTTTCTCTCACTTGATTTGGGGTTGGTTTCTTATTCAATCTGTCACGATCTTCAAAAAAAGCTAAGGATTCAGAGACAGCGGGGTTTGATTCCGGACCTTTTGCTCTTTGTGGAACACCCCCCTGTTTTGACATTGGGCAAACGTTTTGTGGCGAGTGATATCATTGATAGTTCCCATGGTTTTCCGGTGATGGCCACCGAACGCGGCGGGCGTGTGACCTATCATGGTCCTGGACAGATTGTGGGGTATCTTATCTGCGATTTAAGAGCTCGAGGTCTTTCAATCCCCCAGTGGGTGCATCAGACAGAAATCCTTCTTCAAGAAACCCTCATCCACTGGGAAATGAAGACACGGATCAAAACATCTTATCCAGGATTGTGGACGGTCGACGGGAGGCGCAAGATAGCCTCTCTGGGTTTTCATGTGGAGCGAAACGTCTCGATGCATGGTTTCAGTCTCAATTGTTCATGCAATCTCGACCACTATCGATTCATTCACCCCTGTGGCCTACAGGACTGCGAGATGACGAGTATGGAAAAAGAGCTTGGAAAAAATGTATCGATGCTGGAGGTCAAGACCAAGATACTTGAGGTTATGGATCCGATCTTTCGGACGAAAATTAATACATTACAAGTCAGTTCATTAATTCCTACTCATAAGGTCTGACAGTACTATCCCTCTCCCTATTATAGTTTATTAAGGTAGGGATGGCCCCTTACCTTTATAAATTATAATAAAGAGAGGGGCTAAGGAGAATTGGGAACAATAGGCTATTTCCATGTATAGTGGAATTTGAACTCCTTAGTAAACTCTATGAGTTTTCTAGATTCTTTGTGTCGCCAAAGCCGGTATGATTCGCAAGATTGCCTTGAGGCTCTTGAGAGGTCTCTCCCGTAGCGGTTTTTTCTTCTGATTCGTCATAGACGAAAATTTCAACGGAATCTTTAGAACAGTCAGGAAGGTGATTTAAGTGTTTGTCCCAATCTTTTTGGCTTAACTTGCGCTGGTTGATGTAAATATTTTTTGTGCGGATGTCATGAAGATTTTTCTCAAATTTGCTCATTGTCAAAAACTCCTTTTTTAGTGATGTACCGGGATGGCCTTCGGTGAGGGGGAAGCCTTTTCAATCTCAACGAAGATCTTCCCGTTTTTAAAGATTCGTACATCTCCTGTGGACTCTGAGATAGTGATTGCAACGGCTCCTGTCAAGGATGTAATGCCGGCCGAGGCAATATGCCGGGAACCCAAACCGCGGGGGATGCTGTCTTCCTCACTGGCAGCCCCCAAATAGCGTCCGGCGGCCAATATATAACCATCATGACTGATGACAAAGGCCCCGTCGATTGCCGAGAATTCCCTGATGGTTTCCCTCAAGGCCGGATTCATGATATTGCATTCCTCGCTTTCGTATCCCTTGAAGGGGTTGATGACCATCTGACGGGAGAACTGCATCACGTGATCCTCATCTCCTAAGACAAAAATGGTCCCTATGGGTTTTCCTTCACGGCCACTACTGGCAAATTCGATGGCAATATTCAAAACCTGCTGAAAGACCTCTGGATTGACGGTGTCGGAGAAATTGGTCATTTCTCGAGAGGTGAGTATTTCAGATTCTTTTCCCGTGTCGATGAGAAGGATGGTGTCCAGTGTGGCGAGTTCTGTGAGACCACTGATGAAGACGATAATATCCCCCATGGCAATTATTTTTTTGGCCAGGGCCAGCATGACGGCAATTTTTATACGGCTCATGCGCGTCATGGAGATCTTGGGGAGAATGAGGATCTGTGGGTTGAGTTTTTCGATTTCCTTAATAGAATTGGGAGAAACCTCGTCTTTTCTCTTTTGTGTCACAAGAATGAGTTGACAGCCCTTGGGAAGGGACTCCACGGCATCCAGACGATCCACGGCATCGATAAAAATGAAGAGCGCCGTTGCCTTGGCTGATTTGACAATGCGGCAACCAGTCTGGATCGTGGTCTTTTGAAGGGCGTTCATATCCTTTTTTGTGGTCGATTTTAACATTTCTGTCAATAATCTTCTTTACTTACAAATCATATCTTTCATATTATACTACCATAGATGCAGCCCATTTCTTCAGCAAAAAAATGGCTTTATTTCTTGAGTTTGTTTTTTCTGACCCTCCCCATGATGGGAATGGGGGAGAAGGATCCCTTCCACTATGAATACAATCTGTCGACTCAGGATCTCAGACCGGGTGAGTCACTTCCTATCACATTCCAATTTTATATACCGGATAAATATTTCCTCTACCGGGATAAAATCGAGATCCAGGTGCTTCAACCCCTCACATTTTCCATTGAAAATGAGATATTTTCCCCCTCCACAAAGATAACGGACAAGTTTTTTAAGAAGGTCTTGGATGTCTATCTCAACACAGCCACCCTTCAAATCACCCTCCGGATTCCAAAGGAGGTTAAGTCTCACGAGAATCTAAAACTTTTTCTCACCTATCAGGGGTGTTCGGAAGACCTGTGTTATCCTGCACAAAAGCAAGAGATCGAGATTCCCCTTCATTTTCAGGGTGTGGAGACCTCTCCGACCCCCTCTGCGCCCGTCCGGCAATGGGGGGTGAAGTCCCTCCTCAATTTTACTGACTTGGGGTTTCTTACGGCCCTATTGCTTGTTTTTTTGGGGGGTATTGCCACATCTTTTACCCCCTGTGTCCTCCCGTTGATTCCCTTGACCTTGGCCTTTATTGGGGCTCAAGGAGGGGGGACTCGTTTGAGGCATCATTTTTTGGTCTTTGTCCTTGTCCTTTCCATGGCCTTTACCTATGCCCTTCTGGGGTATCTTGCCGCGACCTTTGGTTGGTCTTTGGGATTTATTTTCCAAAATATCTACTTTATTATGGCCATTGTCGTCTTGTATGGGACATTAGCCCTCTCTCTCTTCGGATTCTATCAGATCCAGATGCCTTTTCGTGTCCGCCAATGGTTGTCCGGCCTGGGAGGGAAGGGGATATTGGGGGCAGTGATATCCGGTTTTAGTCTCGGTTTTTTGGCGGCTCCCTGTGTGGGACCCATCATCGCGGCCCTTTTGCTTTACGTTGCTCAATCGGGCAATCCCCTTTATGGTTTTTTACTCCTCTTTGTCTTTGGAATGGGTATGGGAGTCATCTTTTTTGTCATGAATATTTTTTATGATTCCCTTTCAACGCGTTTGAAGGCCAAACGCTGGACACTGTTTTTGGAGAGGGGACTGGGCGTCCTTCTGCTCCTCCCGGCCCTTTATTATGGTTCTATTGCCTATCAACATTTCGTACCTTCTAAAAATTCCATTTTTGTTCAGGAGGCATCTTTTTGGATCAGAAATCCGGAAGAGGCCTTCGCCACGGCTCGCAGTGAAAACAAACCCCTCATGATCGATTTTTTTGCGACCTGGTGCCTTCCCTGTTTGGAGATGGAAAAAACGGTGTATTCCCATCCCGGGATTCAGGAGAAATTAAAGGATTTTGTGGCCCTTAAGGTGGATTGTACGGAAGAGACTGCTGTCTGCCAATCCATGGTCAAGCGATTTAATGTTGTCGGTTGGCCCACTATTCTTTTTCTCTCCCCGGAGGGGGTCGTTATTGATCAGTACAGCCTTATCGGGAAACAACTGGGTTCTGATGAGATGCTTAATCACCTCAATCAAGTTTTAAGGGGGCTCCCCCAGTTCCTGGAGTAAGGAGCACTTTTTCTTTTTAGATTTCAGAGACTTCTTTCGTATCCTTTTAATATCACACAACATTTCCAACTCGCCGTCGATAGAGATACCATATTATGGTAAGAGGGAAATCCGGACATTGTTATGGTGAGGGGCGGGCGGAGGGGCTCGCCCGATCTCCCCATCTGATGACGGGTCGTGGGAGGACTGTTAGGACCGTCCGTCGAGTGGTGAATGGTACAACAGGACTCGCCCTTGAAGGTTATGATCGTTATGCGGCTCAACGCCAACCCGCAGTTCCCCCCAGCAAACCCACGGAAACTGTTTATGTGGGTGATGGATCGTCTATTGAGGCCTGGCATGGCATGGTCCGTTTTCCATTTGCCAGGAGATATACTGAGACCCTTGAGAGTGCGGGTTTGCGTTTTCGACCGCGTCTTTTTTCAGAAGAGGTGGAAAAAGATCGCCTCCGCCAATGGCCCGTCATCACGGCTGACAGTCTTCGCCATTATGTTGAGGGTCAATGGGATCTTCCCGAACGTCCCGTCTTTGTCGGTCACTCGGCGGGAGGGTTTACGGTGATGACCCTGGCCATGCTGGCGAAGGGAAATGCACAAACCCGCACGGCGATTCGTGAGGGTCTTGGCCTGCAGGATTTGTCTTTGGAACAAATAGAGGCCTTCAGTGAGCGGGTGCGTGAAAGGGCCCCTCTTTTTATTGCGATTGCTGCCCCATTGAATGGCATTGTGCCCACACGTCTTGGAAAGGTGACTGACAGGCAGGTATTGAGACGCCTTGATCCCGATGTCTTTACGGCCTTGACCTATGATTATGTCCAGGGATTTTATAGGCGTGTCGGGATGCAGCCGCAAGAGGTCATTGACGGGATTATTGTGAGTGATAGGGCCCCATGGCCCATCGACCGACATCCCGCTTCATGGGCCACCAATACGATAGTGCAAGGGGGAATGCGTGCCTGGTCCGTCATGGTGGACACAAACGCTCGCTATGACCAACATACTGTGGATCCGGGGGAGGGTTTTGATGGCATTGTCCCCCTGCGTTCAGCCTGGTTGGAGGGTCCCATGGTCCGTTGGCTCCATGACAATCATCTAGCCTTGGTGGAGACGGAGGAGTCGGCATGGGCCCTGGCCTCCATGATCCATGATCTCCGGGGACCTCAAGATTATTCCCTCTCCCCTTTACAGGCCGGTGGAGATCGCCTTTTTCACTAGGATATTTTCTTATCCAATATTCCTAATGATGGCCTGGGATGTTTCATGGGACTGCTTGATGAAGTTGCTGGCAAATTGCTGGTCATTTCTCTTGGAAGATGTTACATCCTGTAAAAATGTCTGAAGCATCGCGATCTCTGTCCCGACATTGTTGGATTGAGTCACCAGGGACTGGAGTTGTGAGGCCCCCTTGGCATCTTCTTTGATTTCATTCATTTGGGTGCTCAAGTTTTGTCTTTGCTGGGTGAGGGATTGGATCCGCATGAGGAGCATGGTGCTCACCTTGTTCGCCTGTTTGGTCTCCAACATCGAAAAAAGTAGTACGGCAAGCTCGATATTGCCCCCCATCAGGGCGGCCTTTAAAAGGAGTTGTTGCTTTCGTGCCTCCTGGAGGTCCTTATTTTGGGCGAGGATGGCGTCGCTTTTGGTATTTTGATCCATGATAAAATTATTGGTCTGGTTCCAAAGGTCTTGGATCACTTCCGGTGTCATCTCTTGAGTCGTTGTTGAGGGCTTGATCGTGGGAGAAAAGTGATGACAATAGGCCAGGTCCATTACCTGGACCTCTTGAGGAAGGGGATCATAAACGGCCGTAGCCGGCGGCATCCCATGAATACCGTGCGCAACCTTCATCTTTTGAATTTTGTCGGGATTGCTGAGGGGGTCGTTTCCCAAGATCTTTTCGCCCAAGAGCCCTCCGGGCCTTTGCCCGTCCTTGATAACCCCTTGATGAGGTGAACGGGCATTGATTTGTAGGTAATTTTGCGCCTGCAACTGGTTTTTTTTGTGGATTTGAATATTGGTCTGATAACCCTCGGCGTTTTTGACATAGACGGATTGGCCGCTGGCGGCGATATGAATAAGCCCCCCATCCGCCAGACGCGCTGATTGCCCCGGGAGGAGGGGCTTGCCATTGAGGGTGGCGTGATAGGGTTTTCCTGTGCCGTTATAGAGTTCACGATTTGAGACATGAATGCGTGAATATCCCCCCATCCCCTGGATCACCATCCCGATTTCATTGAGATCGGCTTTTCCTTGCATCGTGGGACCGGCCTGGGTCTTACCATTGATGACAAGACCACGGTCATTGAGGAGATTGTAGGTGGCTCCCGGATCGGCCTTGAACCGTGTCAATGAGGCCAAGGTATTGGAGGCCATTTTTGGATAGGGAATCGGTTGCATCTTTACTGGCGTAGGGCGAGGAAGGACAGAAACCGTTCCAAAGGGGAGGTTGACAGGGCGTCCCTTCACCACAGGAATAAAATAATGGGGATTGTGATGTTGATGGAGGGGATGTTGGGTAAATCGCTGCAGGTAGTTTTTTTGTTTTTCATATTGGAGTTGGGTGTTGAGGCTTTTGATTTGGGCCTTTTGGGCCTTGTTTTGGTTTTCTAGACTCGTGAGGCGGATATCTTTGTTGACATTTTGTAGGACCAGTCCTCCCACTGTTGATTGACCCATAAAACCTCCTTTTTAAACCTTATAAACCTTAAACCTTTTCTTGAATTTTGATGATTTTTAAAAGCTGGTTAACGATCATTTCTGCGGTCTCAAAATCCGAGTCCTCCAAGCTTTGTTGCGCTTGATTTTGCATTGATTCTATAGGGGCTTGAGTTTTCGCGGATGAGGGTGTTAGTGGCGGTGAGATGTAATAGGAGTATTGAGTTTCCCGTGTCTCCATAGAGGGCTCCTTGATGAAGGCTTGTAATGCAGGGGGAATGCCAAAATAAGATTTATGAAAATTTATGGATTAACTCGTTGATTTTGGTTGTGATTTCTATATTATGGAAAAGGATGGGGAGAAAAGAAAGGGCGGTATGTGTTCGTGAATCAAACTGAAAGGGTCTCACTATACTACCTGTCCCTAAAGGGACGTGTATGCACGTACACGTACATGTACATGTGAAAAATCTATCACCTACAGAAATCAGGATCTTAAAATCCTTTTTGAGGGTCCTCCTTCCCCGTTCCAACAAGATTCCCGTTGATGTAGACGAGATCAAGGTCGTTGAATCCCTAGAAGTCCAATTTAAGGCCCTTCCCCGACTGATTCGTATCCATTTCAAACTGGGTTTCAGGATCTTTCAGTGGGGGGGACTCCTCTATGGGGCCAAACCCTTCACATGGTTGTCACCCGCAAGGCAGGTCGGCTATCTTGATTTTTGGGAACGGATTCATTTCTATCCCCTGAGGATGATGCTCCGCCTCCTGATATCGATGTGTTATGTGAATTATTATTCCCAGCCGGAGGTTTATCAATGTCTCGGTTATTCCCTGCCTCCTGTGACGGTCAAAAGAGAAAGGGCGGAGAGTAACAACCTCGTTATTTTTCCCAAAAAGGACATTTTTCTCAAGACAGAGGTCTGTGTCATTGGTTCGGGTGCTGGAGGGGCGGTGGCGGCCAAACATTTGGCGGCTCATGGGCATGAGGTCGTTATTTTGGAAGAGGGTGATTTTTTTGACGTCAATAACTTTAATGAGGAACCCTATGACATTGTTCGTAAGGCCTATAGGGATGGGGGTTTTGAGACGACCATCGGATTTCCCCTGATCATTACCCCAACGGGCAGGGCGGTCGGGGGGACGACCCTGATTAATTCCGGCACCTGTTTTCGTCTCCCAGAAAATGTGTTGGAAAAATGGAATGAGCAATGGGGCCTTGACATTTCATATAAAGAATTGGCTCCTTATTTCGAAGATGTCGAGAAGACCTTACACATCGAAGAGGCCAAAGAGGATGTTTTAGGAAATATTGGCCTCAAGGTAAAAAAGGGGATCGAGGTTTTGGGGCTTCAGGGACATCCCCTGCGAAGGAATGCCCCCGGTTGCCAAGGGGCGGGGAGGTGTTGTTTTGGATGTCCAACGGAGGCCAAGAAAAGCACCAATCTCAACTATATCCCTGAAGCCCTCCGCCATGGGGCCCAGCTTTATGCCAATTGTCGCGCCGAGACCATTATTCCAAAATATGACTATGGGGCCGAGGTCATAGGGACCTTTGTAGATCCCAAGACGGGCCAAAAATGCCATCAGATTCATATCAAGGCCGAGATCCTGATCCTGGCTGGAGGGAGCCTGCAGACCCCTCTCCTCATCAAGAAGAACCAATTGCTTCTCCACAACTCCCATGTCGGGCGTCATCTGACCATCCATCCGGCGGCCAAGGTGATTGCCCGTTTTGATGAGGATATTGAGGGTTGGAAGGGGATCCCTCAGGGTTATTGTATGGATGAGTGGCGCGAGGCGGGAATCAATTTTGAAGGGGCCTTTACCCCCCCTGCGTATAGTGCCGCGGCCGTTTCGGTATCCAGACAGCAGCATCGCTCTCTCATGGAAAATTACAGGCAATGCGCCTCTTTTGGATTTTTGGTTTCTGATTCGGGGCAGGGGCGTGTTGTTCGCCTTCCGACAGGGGATCCCTTGGTTTTGTACAATCTTCATCGTCAGGACCTTGAAAAATTCAAAAAAGGGATTCGGCTCCTCTGCCAGATCTTTTTTGCGGCAGGGGCGCGTGAGATCTATACGGGGATTCACCCCTTGCCTCGTGTCAACGGAATGGAAGACTTGGTGATCATGGATCAGTTGAAGATGAAGAGGACCGATCTCGATTTGGGCGCTTTTCACCCCTTGGGGACCTGTCGTATGGGATCAAAGCCCAATCAATCCGTCGTGGGTCCTTTTGGAGAGATTCATGGATTAAAAAATATCTTTATCGCCGATGGTTCTGTCTTCCCCTCTTCTTTAGGGGTCAATCCTATGGTGACGATCATGGCCTTTGCGGCTCGCTCGGCCGATCACGTCCACCGACGCCTGACTCATTGACAACCTTTTTGTTATCTTCTAGTCTATGTGATCTATGTCCAGACAACGTCGGGACAATGTATCCCAGCGACAGCACCCTTGCAGAGCTCGGGTGCGCCTGGAACACCAGAGGTGCGATGCGAGCGCTGGGACCCTGTAACCCCGGAGAGGTGATGGGAGGAAGAAACCATCATGGGTTTCTCCTCCGGAGAAAGACATGTCCAAAAAGGTCTATCAAATCGATGCCCATCAGCAAAAAATCCCCATGGAAGAGCATGTCAGGGGGATTCTTCGTGAAATTGGAGAGGATCCTGGACGTGAAGGCCTCTTAAAGACGCCTGAACGAGTGGCCGATGCCTATCATTTTCTCACCAAGGGATATCGGGAGAATCTGGAAGAGATCATCAATGGAGCTCTATTTACCGAAGATCACCAAGAGATGGTCACCATGAAGGACATTTCCCTTTATAGTTTGTGCGAACATCATCTCCTGCCCTTTTTCGGAAAATGTCATGTGGCCTATATCCCGAACACAAAAATATTGGGGATCAGTAAGATTGTGCGCCTGGTCGAGATGTTTTCAAGGCGTCTCCAGGTCCAGGAGCGTCTGACCAATCAGATTGCCGACACCTTGATGAAGGTCCTGGATCCGCTGGGGGTGGCCGTTGTCATTCAGGCCGAGCATCTGTGCATGCAGATGCGGGGCGTTCAAAAATCAGGCTCCACTGTTGTCACGAGTTCGATGCTGGGGGCCTTTCGCAATCGTCATGAGACCCGCGAAGAGTTCATGAACCTTATTCATCCCTCCTGAACTATTTTCCACTATTTTCTTTCTTAATCCTTAATAAGGACCGTTGACAAAACAGAAGGCATTGAGTGATCGTCCCTCTCCTTTCCACTTTTGGGCGTAAAAGGTCTCAAAGATGGTGGGATACTGGTCCTTTTTATCGGTGGGGAGGAGGCAAGGGACTTTTTCAAACTCTCTCTGCATCCATTGGGCATAGGATTCATCGTCCGTTGTGACGATTAGTTCTCCCCCTGGACACATGAGGCGAGAGAGCAAGGACAAAAATTCGGCCTCAATCAACCGGTGTTTGGCATGTCTTTTTTTGGGCCATGGATCGGAAAAAAGGATGAAAACCTTTTCAAACAGGATGTCCTTCAGATAACTTTTCAAAACAAAGCGAGCCTCGCCTTTCACAAGAAGCACGTTGGCAAGCCTTCTCTTTTCGATACGCTGCACAAGCTTTTCATAGCGCCTGTTTTTGTACTCGATGGCCAGGATAAAATGACGGGGATTTTCCTCGGCCAGTTGAAAAAGGAAGTCCCCACGCCCAGGACCTATTTCCAATATTAATGGGTGATTTTTGAGAGGGGGAAGGGGGGCAGGATGGGTCTCGATCTGTGGGATATAGGCCTTCTCGAGACTGGATAACGGCATCATGGGTGCGGTTTATCAAATCCATCTTTTAAGGTCTATCAAGATCTTCAGGGAGTGGTGGTGGACACTTTCGAGGTGATGGTGTATTTTAAGGCCATGGAGGCCCTTATTGATTCATTTCTTCAGGAACTTCGATTAGAGAGGGGGTTGTCTCCCAATACGATTGAGGCCTACAGCTCTGATTTGATGCAATTTTATCAGTTCCTTTCACACAAGGGGATCAACAAGATAACCGCCATTCATCAGACACATATTTCAGAACATCTCCTGGATCTTTCCCGGCGCCAAAAGGTAAGGAGTAAGACACAGGCGCGAAAATTGACGACATTACGTTTGTTTTTTCGTTATGCCCATCAACAAAGGCTTATCGGAGAGGATCCCACCTCTCATATTGAACTCCCAAAGACGGGGAGGCCCCTTCCTCATTATTTAACCATTGATGAAATCAATCGTCTTTTGTCCCAACCGGATGTCTCAACACTCATCGGACGCCGTGATAAGGCCATGCTCGAACTCATGTATGCGACGGGTTTGCGCATTACTGAGCTTGTACAGTTAAAACTGAATGATGTGAATCAGGAGCGGGGTTATTTGCTGACGATGGGGAAGGGGAGGAAGGAGCGGTTGATTCCCATCGGGCGTGCGGCCTTAAAATGGGTGCAGGATTATATCGCAGGGGATCGTTTACAGCATTGTAAGAAACACGGGGCCCCTTATTTGTTTGTTTCTCAACAAGGCGGCCCTATGACGCGTCAGAATTTCTGGCGTCTTATAAAAAAATACGCCCAGATCACCGGAATCCGTCAAAATCTGACCCCTCATATGCTGCGTCATTCCTTTGCCACCCATCTTTTGCAGGGAGGGGCTGATTTACGCTCGGTTCAAAAGATGCTGGGACATGCCGATATTACAACGACTCAAATTTACACACATATCCTTCCCACCCATCTTAAAAATCTTCATAAGCAGTTTCACCCGAGGTCTTAAACGGTCGTTTCTTCCCCGATTCGCTTGATTGACATCGAGAAGAGGAGTTTGTTATGAGTGACAGATGTCTGAGAAGGTGCAACTCTTTATCCTGTTTTTCCCGGTTTTTCTCTTTTCCCTCTCATTTCACGAAAGCGCCCATGCCTGGATGGCCCACAAATGTGGCGATCCGACGGCAAAAATGCTGGGCCGACTCTCCTTAAATCCGTTGGTTCATATGGATTTTATTGGCACTTTTTTGCTGCCCCTCATCGTTTTTTTGGCCCCTGGTTTGGCGATTCCCATTGCCGGATGGGCCAAACCCGTTCCCGTGGCCCCGATGAACTTTCGCAATATCCGCCGGGATAATGTCAAGGTAGCCGCCGCCGGTCCTGTTTCTAATCTCATATTGGCCGTATTGTTTTCTCTATTCATTTATCTTTATGTCCTGATGATTCCCTTGCTGGGTTTCACGGGTCCTCATTCCTTTGTCTCGGCGATTTATTCTCTGTTGCGCATGGGAATTTATATCAATTTGGGGCTGGCCTTTTTTAATATGATTCCTGTTCATCCACTGGATGGAGGAAAGATCTTGGAGGGGTTTCTCCCAGATCGCTTGGCCGATTTGTATAATCAATGGGCACACTATGGCATTCTCATCATTTTTGTGGCATATTACCTCGGATTAATGAGGATTTTGTGGATTCCGGTCCGTTTCATCTCAAGGTTTTTAATCCCATTTTAGGGCAGGATTTCGCATGGAACAAAAAAAACAAAGAGTGGTGAGTGGCATGCGGCCTACTGGCAAGCTGCATCTGGGTCACTATCATGGGGTTTTGACCAACTGGATTAAACTCCAAGAGGAATATGAGTGCCTTTTCTTTGTGGCGGATTGGCATGCCCTGACGACGGAATATTCGGATCCGGCCCTGATTCCTCAGGCCACGCGAGAGCTGGTTGTGGATTGGTTGGCCTGTGGTCTGGATCCAAAACGATCGATCCTTTTCATTCAATCCCATATCAAAGAGCATGCCGAGTTATTCCTTCTCCTGGCCATGTTGATGCCCTTAGGGTGGCTGGAGCGAGTGCCTAGTTATAAAGAGATGCAGCAAGAATTGAAGGGCAAGGATTTATCCACCTATGGTTTTTTGGGTTATCCCTTGCTCCAGGCCGCTGACATTATTATTTACAACGCCCACAAGGTTCCTATAGGGATCGATCAGGCTCCTCATATCGAGATGACACGTGAACTGGTCCGCCGTTTTAATCACCTTTATAAAAAGAAGGTCTTTGTAGAACCTCAGTCCCTCATGACAGAGGCCCCAAAACTGCTGGGTCCCGATCGGCGCAAGATGAGTAAGAGCTATGATAATTGTCTCTATCTTTCGGATTCTTCCAAGGATATTGAAAAAAAGGTCATGACCTCGATTACGGATCCGGCCAGACAACGACGGGAAGATCCGGGAAATCCGGAAATATGTCTTATTTTTGATTATCACAAGCTCCATTCGGATAAAAAAGATGTCAAACGTATTGACACCGAATGCCGAAAGGCCGAAATTGGATGTGTGGCCTGTAAGCAATTGGCCGCTAAAAATATCAATACCCTGCTGGATAAAATCCGGGTCCAGCGGGAGGTCATCTTGTCTTGTCCCGAAAAGATCGATAAGATCCTGGAGGAAGGGTGTCAAAAGGCAAGGCAATTGGCGGTAACGTCGATGCATAAAGTCAGAGAGGCCTTAAAACTTGAATAAGACCATTCCCATCCCTAACGGGACTAGAGAACATGTGTCAAAGGAAGTTATCAACGATTATCGTATTAATCTTGAAATCTTCGAGGGTCCTTTAGACCTTTTACTTCATCTTATAAGAAAAAATGACCTGGACATCTTTGATATTCCTATCAATCATCTTCTCAACGAATATCTTGATTATCTGGCCCTTGCCAAAGAGCTCAATATTGACCTGGCGGGCGATTTTATCCTCATGGCCTCAGAACTGACCCATATCAAATCCAAGGTTCTGCTTCCCGAGGAGACGGGCGAAAATGAGGAAGAGGGACCCGATCCTCGTGAAGAATTGATGAGAAAGTTATTGGAATATCAGAAATACAAAGAGGTGGCCAAAGAACTGGGTCAGAGAGATCTGCTGGGTCGGGAGCTCTTTCATCGTTCCCTGGATCATGAAAAATTGTCTTCAGGTGTCAACACCATTGAGGCGGATACCCTGGGCCTTCTTTTGGCGTTTCAGGGCATCCTCAAGCGGATGCCTCAAGAAAAGGCGCATGAGATTAGCAGGGATCGGGGGGTGAGCGTGTCGGATCGTATTATGGAACTCGTAGACTTTATTAAGGGAAAGGAGAGGATTGTTTTTGAATCCCTCTTCGATAAGGATCGCTCTCGATCGGATCTTATTACGACTTTCTTGGCTATTTTGGAGATGGCCAGGATGAAAATGGTTCAAATTATCCAAGGTCAGTCTTATGAATCCATTTTCCTTATTCCACGATTGTTGGAAGGGGATCTTGATATCCTAAAGGAGAAGTCCGATGGAATACCTGAAATCACTTATTGAAGCCCTTATTTACATTTCTGAATCACCTCTTTCATTCATGCACATTTCCAATCTTTTGATTTCTGAAGAGGGACACGCCCTGTGGCGTACCGAGGGGCGGGAATGTCCGACAAATGAGGAGATAAAAGAAGCCCTTCAATCCCTTGAAGGAGATTATTCAAATAACAAGAGGGGGCTTTGTCTTTCGGAGGTTTCCGGGGGTTATCAATTTCGGACGCAAAAGCAGTTTTCTTCCTGGATTCAGTTGCTGAACAAACCCCTCCCGTCACGTTTAAGCACCCCAGCATTGGAGACGCTCTCCATCATTGCCTATAAGCAGCCTATGACACGACCTGAGATTGAGGATATTAGGGGTGTGGATAGTGGGTGGGTGTTGCGGAGTTTGCTCGAACGTCGCCTGATACGTATTCTTGGTAAAAAGGAAGAACCAGGAAATCCCCTTATTTATGGAACATCCAGGGAGTTCTTGGAAATCTTTGGTCTTAAAAATCTCTCTGATCTCCCCCCTCTCAAGGACTTTGAAAATCTGATTAAAGAAGAGGGCAAGGCAGAATCTCTGGCCAATCAGGTCCCTATCAAGGATCTTATCACCTCGGAAGAGACCCTGATGGTCATTGAGGAACAGGAAAAGAAATCCATCGAAAATCTCGAAGAGGAAATGAAGGGATTGCGAAGCATGGATAGGAACATTTCAGAGACACTTTCGGATCAAAAAGAGGAAGAGGGTGTCGAGGGGGAGAATAGGGTGGAGAGTTGAACCTCGTACGGTTTGCCAGATTTTCACCGAAGGTGAAACTTAAAAAGGTTTTCTTCCTATCGCGGTCCCGCCAAAGGCGGGACGGTGACGTGAAATTCTTTATAACTTTTTGTTCTTTGGCCCCGTTTCACGTTGTGAAACGGGACAATCCCTTTGTAACGTTTGCGGGCACGTAAAGTGCCCGCAAACTAACAAAGTGATGTTGCGGGGACTGGATTTGAACCAGTGACCTCCGGGTTATGAGCCCGGCGAGCTACCAGACTGCTCCACCCCGCGATCAATATTGCCTCCAACAATCACATTGAATATGAGAAGTGGAAGAAAATAGTGAGAGGCACCATAGTGGTATTGTTTTTTTCAGTCAATATGTAAATTTATTTGAAAATTGAATCGGAAAAAATACCTTGAAGGAAAAAAAAGAAAAAAAGAGAGATCAAAGTTCTAAAATTTTGTCAAATGATAAATAAATAGTTGACTATTTTAGTGAAATTAAATATAATTCTTACTAGTTCTTAACAATAAGGAGGGAACTCATGGCGAAAAAGAAAAAGAAGGCTGCTAAGAAGAAAAAGAAAAAGTAAGAGTCTTCTTAAAAGCGAAAGATTGAAAAACCCCGGACTCTGAATCCGGGGTTTTTTCTTTTCCCCCTCTCTACATCACTCCTAACATCTTGTATTATTTGGTTATTTGTCATTTTTCTTATTTTACGTAGCTTATTGATTTTTTAAATAAACTTATTTTTTATCTTTTGGTTTTTCATATTTTTTTAACGTTTATTTTTTCTTTGCCCTGAAGGGACGTGTATACACGTACACATGATCAGTTTGCTTTGTGAATTGTCTCTCTGGTCTCATGGATTGTGATCTCTAGCTATAATGTCGAAAGAGGTGCTTGTGTTGTGCCTGTACCTCAATGCGAACATCCATTTTTTTCATTATGTGAGATTTTTTATTTTTATCCTTGTTTCATTTCTTTTCCCTGAAGGAACTAGAGGATTAGAAGTACATGGTCCTTTGTGTAGTAGGGCGATCTTACTCATAACCATTTTAGAGTTCTATGAGACCCTTCATGGTCGCCAAATAGTCGCATAAGATATATTATGTAAACAAATGAAGGCTTGATCCCTTGGCCAACAGCAAGACCCCTAAAAGGATCCCTCCTCTATTGGGTGTCAGGGAAGGCTTCTATGGGAGGGTCTAATAATCTATTGATAATCAAGGGGATTATGATGAGCGTACCATCTGACAGACGGCCTTGATCCAAAGGGGATGGGTATTGAGGCAGGGAACGATATTAAAGGACTCTACCCCATGGGCCAGGGCCGTCTCTTTGGCACGAATCCCGATTTCCTCTAGGGTTTCCAAACAGTCCGCTATAAAGGAAGGCATGACAATAGTGAGCCTCTTTTTGCCTGATTGAGCCAGACGGACGATCTCTTGGTCTGTGAAGGGTTGGATCCACGAATTCCATCCTAAGCGGGATTGAAAAACAATGGAATAGAGATCACTGGACAACCCCAGTTTTCGAGCAAGCGTCTTGGCGGTCCATATGCATTGAGATTGATAGGGGTCCCCTTTTTGAATTTGTTTCTTGGGGAGGCCATGAAAGCTAAAAAGGACATGATCGGGTGAGCGTGTGTTATCTCGGATCAATTGAGAGAGGGCGTCGATGTAACCTGGGTGATTATAAAAAGGAGGCAGAATGCGGATGGGGGGCCAGTCGGGGTGGTCGGCGGATATCTTTTGCAGTTGGTCGACGGTAGAGCCTGTGGTCGAAAAGGAATATTGTGGATAGAGGGGAAGGATATCAATGGAGGTCACGCCCTGCCCTATGAGTTTGGCTAGGCCTAAACCCATGGAGGGAGATCCGTAGCGCATGCCTATTTCCACGACATACTCCTCACCCAAAAGCGATGAGACCTGTGCCTTCAGATCCTTCAAGTAAAATAATAAAGGAGATCCCCGCCCTGTCCATATTTTCCGATAAGCCGCTGCCGATTTTTTTGACCTGAAGGGAAGAATAAAAAGATTCAGGATCATCCAACGCACCAGGGGGTGGATATCCATCACTCGTGGGTCGGAAAGAAATTCCTTCAGATAGCAACGCAAGTCTTTTTTGGTGGGGGTCTCGGGGGTTCCGAGATTGATGAGGAGGAGTCCCTTCATGATTTAGACCGATCGTGAAAAAACAGGATTTTTTGCCCCTTCCTTAACTCTTTGAAGATAGGGATCAAAGGCCATGGCAATATTTCTTAGCAAAAGCACACCATAATTTGTGGCACGAAGTTCATTGTGATTGATAGAGACAAGCTGATCCGCCATCATTTCCGATAAAAGAGGGATATTATCGGCGAAATGGGTCTGAAATTGGATCTGCCACTTTTTTTCAAAGGCCTCGATGTCGACGGACGAACGGCACATAATTTGGGTGATGAGATCCCGACGAAGCCGGTCCTCATGATTGAGAAGATAGCCGCGAAAAGTAGCCAACTCCCCTCTTTTTATGGCCTCATAATAGGCAGGGAGTTCTTTGGAGTTTTGAAAATAGTGACCCCCGGCAAAAGAAATGGAGCTCATCCCAAAACCAATTTGATGGGCATGGGCCTTGGTTGAGTAACCCATGAAATTACGATGAATTGTCCCCTCTTCCAAGGCGGTGCTCAATCCATCATCTTTCAAGGCAAAGTGATCCATCCCGATGTGGCGGTAGCCATTTTCGGTCAAGGTCGTGTAGGCCTTTTCAAAAAGTTTGAGCTTCATCTCGGCAGGGGGGATGTCCGAATCTTTAAAAGAACGTTGCACGGGACGGACCCAAGGAACATGGGCATAACTATAGATGGCGAGTCGATTGGGTCGAAGACCCAAAACCCGATCCAATGTCTTACTCCAGCCTTTTAGACTTTGTCCCGGCAGACCATAAATGAGATCAAAATTAAAGGCATCGAAACCCAGACCACGGAGATAATCGATCATCTTCCGGGTCGTTTCATAGGATTGAAAACGGTAAATTAATTCTTGAACTTTTGGATCAAAGTCCTGGATGCCTAAAGAGATTCTGTTAAATTTCAATTCTCTTAGTTTGTCACAAAAGGACTCAGTGCTGGTCTTGGGATGCATTTCGATTGCGATCTCGGCATCGGGGAGGACATGAAAGTGCTTGTGAATGTGCCGGAGGATCGTTTCAATCTCTTCGGGCTTGAAAAAATTGGGGGTTCCCCCCCCCAACTGGATCTGACAGACATCCCGGACAGAGGGAGGAATGTGCCCTGCCACAAGTTCCATCTCGGAGAGGAGGACGTCCGTGTATTCCTGGGAGCGCTCTCTTCTCTGAGTGATGACCTGCATGCAACCGCAAAAGTGACAGAGTCGTTCACAAAAAGGTAAATGATAATAAAGAGAAAGTGCTTCTCCCGTCCTTAGATTTTCCAGTTTTTGGCCATAATCTCCGGCCCCTATCTTTTCCGTCCACACGGGAACGGTGGGATAGCTGGTATAACGTGGGGCCGGGACATCGTATTTTTTAAGGAGTTCAATTAGTTGCGTATTCATGATAAGATGTATCCTAGGACCATGACCCTATCCCAATTATATAGAGGCCGTCAATGAGGGAGCCCAAGAACCCACGAAGAATGGCCCTTGTTCTCTCCGGAGGGGGGGTGCGTGGGGCTTATGAAGCCGGGGTCATCAATTATATTCGCACGCAAATCCATGAGAGGCATGGGGGACAAAAGACCTTTGAAGTGCAATGCGGTTCTTCTGTGGGGGCGATCAATACCTGTTTTATGGCCTCCATGGCCCATCAACCCTTCGAACAAGGGCAAAGGCTTCGGTATCTATGGGAACATGTCGATCAGGACAAGATTTATAAGAGACACTTTGGGGCCTTGGGGTCCCTCCTCTCGAGGACGGCTAAGGGCATTTCAATCAATTTATTCAATCTTCATAAGAAGGACCAAGAAAAAAAGGGGGCGGCACATTTTAAGGGCTTTTTCGACACATCTCCCCTCCCCCAATATCTACATTCGATTATTTCATTTAAAGACATAGGGCATAATCTGAAAAAAGGTATCCTTGCCGCTGTTTCAGTGACAGCCACCAATGTCTCTACAGGACGGATGGAATTGTTTATTCAGAAGCGTCCCAATGTGATCTACTCCGGTGAATATACCCACTATGACACACGTTTGAGCGTGGTCCACGTCATGGCCTCCGGGGCTATTCCTCTCATTTTTCCGGCCGTCAAGGTCAAGCACAATTATTACATCGATGGAAGCCTGAGGCTGAACACCCCGATGTCTCCGGCCATTCAATTGGGGGCGGGGAAAATAATGATTATTGGTCTTCATCACATTTATCAACCCGGAGAGCAATATCATCATATCCTGGTCCCCAATCAGGAGCCCTCACTGGGACAGATCGTGGGAAAAGTCATGAATTCATTCTTTTTGGATCGTCTCCAATATGACGTTGAACAGTTGCGTCGCATCAACCGGATTATTGAGTGGAGTGAAAAGGTGTATGGCAAAGATTACCTTGAAAAAATAAATCATAGGCTGAAAGAGCAAGGGATTAAAGGTGATATTGCCAACCGTGGCCTGAAAAAGATGAAGGTTTTTCAGATCTTTCCTTCTCGAGACGTGAGTGAGCTCTTTTCAGAATGTTATGAGGATACACGGAAGAAAGAATATTTTACGACCTTTGAAAAAATGCTGTTTCGGTTGTTTGATGTTGATCCAGGAGCGGGAGTGGATACATTGAGTTATCTGGCCTTTATGCCCAATTATATCCATCAACTCCTTGAACTGGGTTTCCATGATGCAGAGGCCCATCGTGAAGAGATCATCGAATTTTTGTTGTCATAGGGGTTTTGTCCTCAAGTATCTTATCCTCGCAAAAGACAGTATCCAGATCCAAGGCGCCCGCTGAGGCCCGACTGAGCCCTAACCTGAAAGGTTAGGACGCAGGGAGTGGTCGATCCCTAAAGGGACTAGAGTACATGAGTGGGCAACGCAGGAGATGGTACTGTATTTTGCGAGGATCACTAGAAATGGCCGTCGGAGAGATAGGTGTAATCGGACAAGGCCTTCCGATATTCATCCAAAAGTCGCATCCCCAAGGCCGGCCTGATGGTGTCACTTCGGATAGCCGTATCGATAATAAATTTAAATTTTCTCACCAGGTCATTGGCGTCATATTGAGTATTGTTCAGGACTTGCTCGATGGTAGAACCAGGGACGACTTCCTCAACATAAAATCCGCATTCCTCAGAGCTGTCCAGAAAGACATGGACCTCATTGATCCGGCCAAAAAGATTATGCTGATCGCCTAAAATATCTTGGTAGGCACCCGTGAGAAAGATGCCCAGATAATAGGGTTCCTTACCAATAGTATGCACGGGGAGGAATTTTTTGACATCTTCAAGATCGATGAAATTGTCGATCTTGCCTTCAGAATCACAGGTAATATCCACAAGTGTGGCATGAGTATCGGGTTGTTCGTTGAGTCGATGGATCGGTATGATGGGAAAGAGCTGATCAATCGCCCAATTATCCAGGAGAGACTGAAAAATTGAAAAGTTGCAAATATACTGGTCACTCAAGCGCTGACTTAATTCGTCAATCTCTTCTGAAACAACTCCATCCTTTTGACACCTTTGTTCGATACTTTCGGCAACAATCCAATAAAGGTTGTCCACTTTTGCCTTTGTCACAAGATCCAAGAGACCCACGTTAAATAGCTGATCGGCCTCGGCGCGGACTTGTTCGAGTGCGTGGTAGAGTTCCACCACATTCTTTTTTTGAGGCAATTTTCTTTTAATGGAAAGGATATCTTTGACGATTTTATGTTCCTTGTCTTCGGCTGTAATCTTTAAGAGTTTTGAATCATGGCTCTTTTCCACATTCGCAAAGGCCTCAACGATCAAAACGGTATGATAAGCTACTGTGGATCGTCCGCTCTCAGAAATAATCAGAGGATGGGGCACTTTTTCTTCATCGCAGACATCTGAGATATTGTAGACGATCGTTGAGGCATATTCATCCAAGGTGTAATTCATGGAGGAGTGAAACGCCGTGCGACTTCCATCATAGTCGATCGCCAATCCGCCACCGACATCGATGTATTCCAGCGAGGCCCCCAGTAAAAAGAGTTTGGCATAATAACGAATGGCCTCCCGTATGGCCTGTTTGATCACCATAATATCAGGGACTTGAGAACCGATGTGAAAATGGATAAGTTTCAGGCAGTGACCCATATTATTTTCTTGGAGGAGTTCCCAGGCCTCCAAGACCTCAGAGGCGCTGAGACCAAATTTGGCAAGATCTCCGCTCGAATCTGCCCACTTGCCGGAACTCTTGCTTGAAAGGCGGACACGAATGCCCACAATAGGCTCGATCTCCATTTGTTTGGAGACATCAATGATACGCTGGACCTCATCCATCTTTTCAACAACAAGAATCACCCTACGTCCGACCTTGTGGCCTAAAAGGGCCAGGCGAATAAAAATGTTGTCCTTGTAACCATTGCAGATGATGAGGCTTTCAGGATTATCATTGATAGCCAGTGCGGCCATGAGCTCAGGTTTGCTTCCGACTTCGAGGCCATGAGAAAATTCTCGACCCGCATCAAGAATTTCTTCAACAACCTCCCTCAACTGGTTGACCTTGATGGGAAAAACCCCTTTGTATGTGTTTTTGTATCTGTGCTCTTCAACGGCCTTTTGAAAGGCAAGATTGATGGCCTTGACTCGATGGCGGAGGAGATCCTGAAAGCGGATCTGGAGCGGAAAGCTCAACCCCATTTCCTTGGCGATGGCAATAACGGAGATTAAGGAAATGCTTTGATCGTCCCCCGGGATGGGGGAGCAAACAATCTCCCCTTTTTCATTCGCCGTAAAATAATGGGCCCCCCAGTTTTTAATACTATAAAGATTTAAGGAGTCCTCGACCGTCCATTTTTTTTCCGTAGGTAAAGGGGGGGGAAGGGAGGGTTTTGTAACGGCCTTGAGGATGGTTTGTGTCATAGCCTTGGGGCTAATTTACATTTTTTTATTGTGGGGGGTCAATAGGATAGTTGAATGTTCTGTGGCTAACTCACGATGTGGTAGGCCAACCAGGCCCCTGAGTAGGCCAGAAGGCTCAGCCCCACGAAAACCAGGATCGGGACCTTGTTACTTCCCGCCTCTTTTCGCATGACGGCCAGTGTGGAGGCACATTGCATTGCTAAGGCATAAAAAACAAGGAGTGAGATGGCGGTAGCCAGGCTAAAACCGGTGTGTTGCAGTGTATGGGTAAGGGTTTCCATTTGGTCGGCTGCGGTACCCAGTCCATAGAGCGTTCCTAATGTGGCGACAAAGACCTCGCGGGCGGCAAAGGAGGTCAGTATGGCCACCCCAATCTTCCAATCCATCCCCATGGGGGCAAAGGCAGGTTCGATCAATTTCCCAAGAAATCCCAAAATGGACTGATCCAAATGACCCGTTCCATAGGGAAAATAACCCAGAATCCATATGATAGCCGTCACGATAAAAATGATGAGGGCGGCCGTCTTGACGAAATCGGTGGTGCGCTGGAGGGCATGCCGAAACACCGTCTTAAAACTGGGAAAGCGATAGGGGGGCATTTCGACAATAAAGGGGGTGTCATCTTGATCGGTCTTCAGGGCACGATTCAAAAGTCCGGAAATCACCAATCCTGATAGGATACCGAAGGCATAAAGTAGGAAAAAAGTGAGGCCCTGCAGACCTATCAGGCCGCCTAAGACGTTCTTTACAGGGATAAAGGCCCCGATGAGTAAGGCATAAACCGGCAGTCGGGCGGAACAGGCCATAAAGGGAATGGCCACCATGGTGAGTAACCTCTTTCGAGGAGATTCGATGCTACGGGTCGAAAGGATGGCGGGGATGGCACAGGCAAATCCTGAAAGAAGGGGGACAAAACTGCGTCCTGATAAACCAAACCAGCTCAAGGGGCGATGACAAATGACGGCTGCCCGAGCCAAATAACCGGAGTCTTCCAAGAAACCGATAACCAAGAATAAAATGAAGATCTGAGGGACAAAGACAATAAATGAACCCACCCCTCCAAAAATGGCATCGCTGATAAAATCGGCCATGAAACCCGGGGGGGCCTGGGAACTCACCCAACCTCCCAGCCACTCAATACTAGAGGAGAAAAAGTCCATCAAAGGGGCCGCCCAGGTAAAAATGGCCTGAAAGAGAAAAATCATGATCGCCATAAAAACAAAAGGACCCCACCCACTGGAGAGGAAAAAGCGATCGAGGCGGTATTGACTCTTGATGAGGATATCGGTTAAGGGGCCATATTTTTTGGCCAAAAACCTCGATCGATCTTTGATGGTCTCCAAAGAGCTTTTTTCAGAATCTTTCTTTTGGGGGAGCCCTTCCCTATCCTTTGAAGCAATAGTTGATAGAATTTTTTTAAGCTCTTGTATCCCCGTTCCTTTTTTGGCGGAGATGCCAACGACAGGACATTGAAGCGCCTCTTCTAGCCCTTTGAGGTCGACAGAGGCCCCCTTGGAGAGGACTTCATCCATAATATTGGCGGCCACGACGACGGGGCACTTCATCGCACGAGCCTCTTCTATGACCTGAAGGAGAAGGTAGAGGCTTCTTTCAAGGCGTGTAGAATCCACCACATAGAGAATCACCTTTGTCTCAGGTTTGTGAAGGGCCTCTTCAAAGGCCTGAACGGCCACCTTTTCGTCCTTGGTGAGAGGTTTCAGTGAATAGGCCCCTGGAAAATCATGAAAGGTGAGATCATGAAAGTGCCCTGTGCGGATCTCCACTGTAATTCCAGGATAATTGGCCACTTTTTGGGTTAATCCTGTGAGTTGATTGAATAAAAGGGTTTTCCCGGAGTTGGGGTTTCCAATAAGTAATATGGATTTCATTGAGTCACAACTCTCTCGATCAGTATGTGATGGGCCACATCGGAGGCCAGGGAATAAACAGAGTCCCCTATCAGGAAGACCCTTGGACCTCCAAAGGGGACCTTTCTAAGGCACTTGACCTTTTGCCCCTCTTGAAAACCCAATTCTTGAAGGCGCCATTTAACCTTAGGAGAGAGGGTTTTGGAGTAACCGACAATATGGCCTTCGGTGTTAATGGGTAGATTGGAAAGACTCATGATGATAGCAAACTCCTCGGTTAATATTGAGAATAATTCTCAATTTGGAAATCAAAGTCAAGAATAAACATCGATGATGTATATCATGACATATAGAAAGTCATTGAAATTTCTGGGGAATGGGATAAGGGTGAAGATATGCTTGGAATAAAAGGACACTATGAGGCCCTTCGGCAGGTCAAAAATGTCATTGCCGTCGCCAGCGGCAAGGGGGGAGTGGGCAAATCGACCGTCTCTGTCAACCTTGCCCTCGCCTTGGCACAATCGGGGGCCAAGGTGGGCCTGATGGATGCCGATATTTATGGTCCCTCCATGGGGATGATGATGGGGCTTTATGAAACTCCCGAAGTCACACCGGATAAGAGACTTGTCCCCTTGGAAAAATACGGTCTTCAAGTGATTTCCATGGGGGTCCTTTCAGGACCCGATACGCCCGTGATTTGGCGAGGTCCCATGGTCTCCAATATGATCCAACAATTTTTGTCCGTTGTGGCCTGGGGTGCATTGGATTACATGATCATCGATCTGCCCCCCGGGACGGGAGACGTCCAGCTCACCCTGACCCAACAAGCCCCTTTAGCCGGTGCCATTATCGTCACCACACCGCAGGATATTAGTCTCCTGGATGCCCGTAAGGGGCTCCTCATGTTTGATCAGGTTCAGGTCCCCGTGATTGGAGTGATCGAAAACATGAGTACCTTTATCTGCCAACATTGTCAAAAACCGACAGACATCTTTGGCAAGGGAGGCGGTCGAAGGATTAGTGATTTTTTTGGCGTCCCTTTTTTAGGGCAGATCCCCATTGATCCCAGTATTGTCGTGGGGGGAGATAGTGGATCTCCCCTCTTGATTCACCAGCCGGATTCCCAGGCAGCTCATGCCTTTCGATGGGCTGCCGAAAACATGGCCGCTGAGCTCAGCGTGCTGAATGCGGCCCTCTATACCCTCCCCTCTGATTTCAAACTGGTGTGGAAACAAACGGGATAAAATATGGACCGTTCTCAAAGACAACAATATGAACCCATCAAAATTTGGCAAAAGTCCGATGCCGAATTGTGTATCTTATGGGCGGATGGCCAGACATCTCTCTATCCGGTGGTGGCGTTGCGGCGCGAATGTCCCTGTGCCCACTGTAGGGACGAATGGACGGGGCAGCGCCGTGTGGATCCTCAATCCATTCCGGATTCTGTCCGTCCCGTCGAGATCAATCGCGTCGGCCGCTATGCCCTCCATTTTCTCTGGAACGACAACCACACAAGCGGCATTTACAGTTTTCGATTTTTGAGAGATTTCAGATAAAGATGTAGAGGTCCCACAATGTTTTCTTTCGCTTTATGTCCTAATCCGCTACCGGCGGATTAGGGCAAGCTTGAAAAGTCAATGACTTATAAGCCGCAAGGAGATTGACTTTTCAAAAGCCGCTCAAGAAAAATTATGGGACCTCTACTCTACATCTTTTGCGAGTGAAATTCCTGAAGTGAGGCAACACTCATCCCCTGCTGCTGAATGGAGCTGAGACCCTCCGCAACAGCCCGAATAGCGGCCGTCGTCGTAAAATAGGGCACCTGACACATGAGCGTCGTGCGGCGGATCGAAAAGGAGTCCAGCGCTGAGCTCCGGCCCTCCGGCGTGTTCATGACCATCGCTATTTTTCCAGCCTTGATGGCATCCACAATGTGGGGACTCCCTTCCGCGACTTTATTAATCGGTTCCACCTCGATCCCTTTTTTGGAGAGATAGTCCTGCGTCCCATGCGTCGCCACGAGGGAGAAACCCAATTGTTTGAATTTTTTGGCCGCATCAACAATGGAGGCCTTGTCGTTGTCACGAATACTTAAAAAGATCTTTCCTTGTAACGGGATGGTATTCATGGCGGCCATTTGAGATTTTGCAAAGGCGGTCCCGAATGTCTTGTCGATCCCCATCACCTCCCCCGTTGATTTCATCTCCGGTCCTAAGAGGGTATCGACGCCAGGAAACTTGGTAAAAGTAAAGACGGATTCTTTTACTGAATAGTATCGGGGAATCACTTCATGAGTCAGTCCCAGAGCCTTGAGGGAACGACCCGTCATGGTCTGGGCCGCGAGCTTGGCAAACGGGATTCCCGTGGCCTTGGAAATAAAGGGAATGGTTCTGGAGGCCCTGGGATTGACCTCAAGGATATAGACAGTCCCTTCCTTGATGGCAAATTGGATATTCATCAGTCCCTTGACGTTGAGCTCCTTGGCCAGGGCATAGGTGATCTGGCGAATTTCTTCGACGAGTCCGGGGGCGAGAGAATGCGGGGGAAGACACATGGCGCTGTCTCCCGAGTGAATTCCGGCCTCTTCGACATGTTCCAGGATACCTGCAATCATCGTCTCCTCCCCGTCAGAAATGGCATCGACATCCACCTCAATGGAGGTCTCCAAAAACTGATCGATCAGTACAGGGTGATCTGGAGAGGCCTTCACAGCCCGTTGCATATATTTTGTCAAGTGTTTTGAATCATAGACGATCTCCATGGCCCTTCCCCCCAGGACATAGGACGGCCGGACGACAACGGGATAACCGATGTCATCGGCAATCTTGATGGCCTCTTCGATGGAGAGGGCCGTCCCATTTTTGGGCTGTCGCAATCCCATCTTGTGGACCATTTGAGAAAAAAGTTTTCTGTCTTCGGCACGATCAATATCCTGGGGACTGGTGCCTATAATGGGAACCCCTGCCGCCTCCAGTTTTGTGGACAATCTGAGGGGAGTCTGTCCCCCAAATTGGACAATCACGCCGTCAGGCTTTTCGATTTTGACAATATTAAGAACGTCTTCGAAGGTGAGCGGTTCAAAGTAAAGCCGATCCGATGTGTCGTAGTCCGTGCTGACGGTTTCAGGGTTGCAATTGACCATGATGGTCTCAAAACCGATTTCCTTGAGGGCAAAACTGGCATGAACACAGCAATAATCAAACTCAATGCCCTGCCCTATCCGATTGGGTCCTCCACCGAGGATGATAATTTTTTTCTTGCGGGTGGGATGGGATTCGTCTTCCTCATCGTAGGTGGAATAAAGATAAGGGGTAAAGGCCTCGAATTCTGCGGCGCAGGTATCGACCATTTTATAGACGGGATGGATGTGATGATTTTGGCGATATTGCGAGACATCCTGCTCTTTCATATGAAAGAGGGTCGCCAGGGTCTTGTCGGAAAATCCCATGGACTTGGCCTCCCGGAGCATTAAGGGATCTATCTTGTCCAAGGAACCGGCTTTTTTCAGTTCATCCTCAAAATGAACAATCTCCTCTATATGAAATAAAAACCAGGGATCAATGCGGGTGAGTTGGTGAATTTCTTCCAGAGACAGCATTTTGCGTCGAAGGGCCTCCGCAATCAGGAGAAGTCGATTGTCATGGGGTCGTTTAAGATTGGCCAGGAGGGTGTTTTTATCACCCAATTCTACCGGATCCAAACCACTCAAACCAATTTCAAGGGACCTAAGGGCCTTGTTCAGGGATTCCTTAAAAGTTCGGCCAATGGCCATGGCCTCCCCCACCGATTTCATCTGGGTCGTCAGGGTGGAATCGGTTTGTGGAAATTTTTCAAAGGTAAAACGAGGGATCTTGGTCACCACATAATCAATGGAGGGCTCGAAGGAGGCAGGTGTGTATCGCGTGATGTCGTTCATGATCTCATCCAATGTGTAACCGACGGCAAGCTTTGTCGCGATCTTGGCAATGGGAAAACCGGTGGCCTTGGAGGCTAGGGCCGATGAGCGGGAGACCCTGGGGTTCATCTCGATGACCACCAGACGACCATCCTCCGGATTGACGGCAAACTGGATATTGGAACCTCCCGTATCCACACCAATCTCACGAATAATCGCGATCGAGGCATTCCGCATGATTTGATATTCTTTATCGGTTAAGGTCTGGGCGGGGGCAATCGTGATACTGTCGCCGGTATGGATTCCCATGGGGTCCAGATTTTCAATCGAGCAGATGATGACGACATTATCCTTGTGATCCCGCATGACCTCGAGCTCAAATTCCTTCCATCCCATAACGGATTGCTCAATCAGGGCCTGATGAACCGGGCTCATGTCGAGGGCCCAATTCACTTTTTCGATAAATTCATCATGATCCTCAGCCACACTCCCCCCGGTACCGCCGAGGGTAAAGGAGGGACGGATAATGGCAGGATATCCCGTACGCTGAACGACCTTTAGGGCCTCTTCGAGTGAAGTGACAACACCGCTTTCGGGGAGCTCCAGACCGATTTTTCGTATGGCGGTTTTAAAGAGGTCCCGATCTTCGGCCTTTTTGATCGCGGGGAGCTTGGCGCCAATGAGTTCGACATTATATTTATCCAAGATTCCCATCTCGGCGACGGCAACGGCCGTATTGAGGGCGGTCTGTCCCCCCAGGGTGGGCAAGAGGGCGTGGGGCCGCTCTTTCTCGATGATCTTGGCAACGATCTCCGGTGTGATGGGTTCGATATAGGTGCTGTCCGCAAAATCGGGATCGGTCATGATGGTCGCGGGATTTGAATTGATCAAGACAACCTTATATCCCTCCTCTTTTAGGGCCTTGCAGGCCTGTGTCCCGGAATAATCAAATTCACAGGCCTGTCCGATGACAATGGGACCGGAACCAATGATCATGATCTTTTGAATGTCTGTTCGTTTGGGCATATCAGGAATGTTTTTCCATCATCTCCGTAAACCGTTTAAACAAATAATGGCTATCATGGGGGCCGGGAGAGGCCTCGGGATGATATTGCACCGAAAAAATCGGCAGATCCCTGTGGGCCAGTCCCTCGACGGTTTGATCGTTTAAATTGACATGGGTGATGACGGCCTTCCCCTTGAGGGAATCGATGTCCACGGCAAAGCCATGATTTTGTGAAGTAATTTCAACCTTGCGGGTTTGAAGATCCATGACGGGCTGATTGGCCCCATGATGACCAAATTTAAGCTTGTAGGTCTGGCCGCCCAAGGCCAACCCCAGGATTTGATGACCGAGGCATATTCCAAAGATAGGGATCTTGCCCATCAGCGCCTTGACCGTTTGAATGGCCTCTATGACAGGGGCCGGATCCCCGGGACCATTCGAGAGAAAAACCCCATCAGGACGGTCCTTCAAAATTTGGGCGGCAGGCGTCGAAGCCGGATGGACAGTCACATCACAATTTACATTCACTAATGATCGTAATATATTGTATTTTATGCCAAAATCTAAGACTGAAACCCTCCACTTTTTTTCCTTCACAGAGGGATATCCTCGATTCCAAATCCACTCACCCTCCTGCCAGGAATAGGGTTTTGAACAGGTCACATCTTTCACGAGATTTTGACCGACCATCGAGGGGGCCCTCCGGACCTTTTCCAAGAGATCATCGGTCTTACAATCCCCCACGGCAATGATCCCCATCTTGGCCCCTTGATCCCGAAGGTGACGGGTTAAGGCCCGCGTGTCGATCCCCTGAATCCCCCCGACCCCCGCCTCGGTCAAATAGTCCTTAAGGGATTTTTGGGCCCGGTAGTTGCTAAAACGGGGATTGTAGTTTTTGACGACGAAACCCGAGAGCCAGAGCCTTTTGGACTCAATGTCTTCGGGATTGATCCCATAATTTCCGATTTCAGGATAGGTCATGAGGACAATTTGTCCACAATAGGAAGGATCTGTGAGGATCTCTTGATACCCACAGAGGCTTGTATTGAAAACAACTTCTCCAATGTGTTCTCCTTCGGCTCCGAAGGAATGACCTTTAAAGATTTTACCGTCAGAGAGGACAAGGGTGGCGGATTTAAGTCCCATGAATCAATCTCCCCTTCACAGCCGTTATCAAAACCCTGCCATGGACCTTCCAGCCATCAAAGGGGGTATTGGTACTTTTGGAGACAAAATTCTTGCTGTCAATCGTATAAGAGGCCTTTGTATCGATTATCGTAAAATCGGCATCCGCACCCACGCGCAGGGTTCCCTTATTTTTCAGGCCCAAGATCTTGGCCGGTTTTTGTGTAAGACTGGCGACCCATTGCCTCAAGGAGATCACCTTTTTGAGTACCAGGGTATAAGTCAAGGGAACGGCGGTCTCTAAGCCGACGATCCCATTAAGGGCCTTTGAAAATTCGACGTCTTTGTCCGCCGAGCTATGGGGGGCGTGATCCGTCGCAATGACATCAATGACCCCTTCTTTGAGTCCTTGTTGTACCGCCCTGACATCGGTCGCGGAACGCAAGGGGGGGCGCATCTTGGCATTGGTGTTGTAGCCCTTGACGGCCTCTTCCGTCAGGATGAGGTGATGGGGGGTGACCTCTGCTGTGACCTTGACCCCCCTTTTTTTGGCCTCGCGGATGAGGTTGACCCCTTCACGGGTACTCACGTGGGCGATATGAAGGGGACAGCGCGTGAGCTCGGACAAAAAAATGTCACGGGCAATGATGATTTCCTCGGAGGCATTGGGGATCCCCTTGAGACCCATCAGGGTACAGAGGGGGCCCTCATTCATGTCCCCCTCCCCCGCCAAGGATGCGTCTTCGGCATGACTGATGACGAAGATATTGAATGATTTTGCGTATTCAAGCGCCTTTCGCATCAATGCGGCATTCATGATAGTAGAACCATCATCAGAAATGGCCACGCACCCTTCATGGGTCATGTCTCCAATATCTGCCAAGATCTCACCTTTGAGACCATGACTGATGGCCCCAATGGGAAGGACGGTCACATGATTGAGTCGTCGCGCCTGATTGAGGATGTATTCCGTAATCATGGCATTGTCGTTGACGGGTTGGGTGTTGGCCATGCAGGCAATCGTCGTAAAACCGCCGGCGGCGGCCGCGCGGCAACCAGTTTCAATGGTTTCCTTACCCTCATAGCCTGGTTCGCGCAGATGGGTATGCATGTCGATCAGGCCCGGACAGAGGAGCCGCCCCTTGGCCTCAATAGTTTTATCGGCCTTTCCCTTGATGTGGGAGGCCACTTGGGCCACCTTTCCATCCTTGATGGCTACATCAAACCGCCCTTCCCGTTTTTCGGCGGGATCGACAAGGGTGGCATTTTTAATCAGCAAATCCATAAAATTAAGCACCCTCCCCACGTGTTCCGACCAGATATAAAACAGCCATACGAACGGCCACCCCATTGGTTACCTGTTCCATGACCACAAAACGGGGGTCATCGGCAATCTCAAAGGCCATCTCCACCCCCCAGTTGATGGGGCCGGGATGCATAATAAGGGCATCCTGTTTTAATAATTTTGCCCTCGCCTTGCTGAGTCCATAATACCGAGAATATTCCCTGACATTGGGAAAATTTGTCTTGTCCTGTCTTTCTTGTTGGATACGTAACATCATGAGGACATCGACTTTGGACAGGATTGAATCGAGATTGTGGGAAACCTTTGCGCCCAGTTTTTCGATGCCTGAAGGGATCATGGTGGCGGGCCCCACAAAGATGACGTGGGCCCCCATTTTTCTCAAGGCATGGATATTCGATCGGGCCACCCGACTATAAGTGATGTCACCGACGATGCCGACATTTAATCCCTTAATTTTTCCCTTGTGTTCTTGAATCGTCAGCATGTCGAGGAGGGCCTGAGTGGGGTGTTCATGGGCCCCATCACCGGCATTGACGACGGAGGCATTGGTATATTGACTAAATAACTGGGGGGCCCCACTCATGGCGTGACGTATGACAAAAATATGGGGGTGCATGGCCTCGAGATTGAGGGCCATGTCTCTTAAAGACTCCCCCTTCGTGATACTTGAGGTCGATGGAGAAATATTGAGGACATCGGCCGAGAGGCGCTTGGCCGCCAGTTCAAAGGAGGTTCGGGTGCGTGTCGAGGACTCCATAAAGAGATTGATCACCGTTCGCCCCCGTAGTGTTGGCACCTTTTTGATAAAACGTTCCGTAGAGACCTTTTTCATGGAGGCCGCCGTATCGAGGATAAAACTGATCTCGTTTTTGGTGAGATCCTCGATGGATAACAGGTCTTTTTTCTTAAATGACACTGACACCATCCCTTCCATCACGTTCTTTGAGTGAGACCTTGATGTTATCTTTGGGCATGGAGACGACCTTCTTACCTACATAATCCGCCTGAATAGGAAGCTCGCGTCCTCCGCGATCAATGAGGACAACAAGCCGTGTCACCCGCGGCCTCCCAAGATCATTCAAGGCACTTAAGGCCGCCCGAATAGTCCTGCCGGTAAAGAGGACATCATCCACAAGAAAAACATCCATCTTATCAATGGAAAATGTGATGTGGGTATCCCGTATAATGGGTTGTTCAGCCACTTGAGAAAGGTCATCCCTATACAGGGTAATATCCAAAATACCGACGGGGATTTTTTTGCCCAATTTTTGAGAAAGGGCGACAGAAAGGCGTTGGGCAATGTCCACCCCCCTCGTCTGGATGCCCACGAGGGCAATATTCGAGTATTTTTTTGAGTCATGAATAATCGATTTTACTAAGGAATTGAGCGTTTTTTGGAGTTGCTTTGAATCTAGAATCGTCTTTTCCGGCATGAATTATCCTTCTAATGGGTCTCTCAACGCGGTCAAAAAAAAACCTCCCTACCCCGATGGGATAAGAAGGCCTCAGATACAAACCAATTTTTATGCATTAAAACTTCTAACTATTCGATCGTTTCCAAGAAGTCAACATATTTATTATTGCTTTTGACCCACCAGAAAAAAATCGAAGGGGGTAAAACATAATTCAAAAAATCGATATTGTTCGTCAGTGGATAAGTCACGAAGACAATGAGCCCATTGGGAAGGGATGGGGATATCAAAGGATTGACCCTTGGCACTGAGATAGGTGATGTTCTTATTGGAGATTTTGGGACGGTCCCACCACTCGACATTCACAAGTCCACTCTCCTTAAGAAGCTTGAGGGCATCTATTATTTTATAACTTGAAGCCCTGGGATTGACGAAACCATCAACGAGGGCAATATAATGAGGATGATGAATATCAGAAGGAGGTTGAATTCCATAAAAGGAGGAGACAATCCAATTCATGGCCTCGAGCCGACAATTGAGTTTTTCAAAATCTGGTTCCAGAATATTGACCAGTTTTTGACCCCGGTCCACATGATGATATCCATAATAACCATAGAGATCGATAAAAATAATCCCTTTAGGCTTTAATGCCGTCACCAGATTTTTTAAACACCTTTGAGGGGATGCCGTGTGATGAATCACACCCAGACTCGTAATACAGTCAAATTTCTCCTTTGAATCAAGAGATAACAGGTCCTTCACTTCAAAGGTGATATTGTTTATTTTTTCATGTTGCATCTTCGCCTGAGCTATCATGATGGAAGAGGAAGAGAGATCGAGGGCCTGAAATTCAATCTTGGGAAAAGTCTTGGAAAAATTAATGACAATATCACCCGTGCCACAACCGGCATCGAGAAAGGATTTAATCCTGGGGGCCAGTTTTTTTTCATTGATGTAATCCACAAGGAGATTTGTCCAATGGCTGACAAGATGGGGGGTGGCGCCTGAGGGAAAAGGAAAGGATTCGTAGAGTGTTCTAGTTTCCTTAGAGGATGGGTCCATCAATTTATCCATTGACCAATCCGGTTCCAACGGATGGATTTCTGGTGATAATCAATGGACAGCCAGATAAACATCGCCTGCCCTTTGACATAATTGGTTGGAACAAACCCCCACTCGCGACTATCAGAAGAATTGTCCCGATTGTCACCCATGACAAAAAGCATGTCGTCAGGGACAGTCCATTCTTGTTCCTCATAATTAATAAAGTTGTCATATTGGACGATGTGTTTTTTGCCGTCATTATTGGATTCGTAATAGTAATTATAATCTTTCCAACCAGGAAAATACGGGACCTGATAGCGTCGTCCCAATTCGTGGGCGTTGGCCGGACGGATGATGTTGAGATATTGATGTGATTTATCGAGTCCTTGAATCTTGAGGGGAGTTCTTTGCAATCTTTCATTATTCACCCAGATCTCATCTCCGGAGATCAAGAGGCGATCGCCGGGAAGCCCTATAACCCGTTTAATAAAATCCTTGCTCGGATCTTCCGGAAAAATAAAAATAATAGATTCCCCCCTCTCAGGATTACGAAAACGGTAAATCCATTTGTGAGAAAAAGGAAACCGGATACCGTAGGTGAATTTATTGACAAAAAGATGATCCCCAATGAGGAGATTGGGAATCATAGAACCGGAAGGAATCTTAAAGGCCTCTATGACAAAGGCCCGAAGAAAAAAAGCAATGAGGATGGCTGTTCCCAGGGCCTCGGCATATTCCCTGACAACACTTTTTTTCTTCTTTATTGGTTGTTGCTGTTCCTCTACTGCATTTTCCATTTTTTAATCCACCTGCAAAATAGTCCTAAAGGCTTCTTGCGGAATTTCGACACTTCCGATTTGTTTCATTCGTTTCTTACCTTCTTTTTGTTTTTCAAGCAACTTTCTTTTTCTGGTCACATCACCTCCATAGCACTTGGCAGTCACGTTTTTTCGGAGGGCCTTGACACTTTCCCGGGCGATCACCCGGTTTCCAATCGCCGCCTGTAAGGCCACCTCGTACATTTGTCGGGGAATCACCTCACGGAGTTTTTTAACGATCTCCCGACCTCTGTAAGGGGCCTTGTCTTTGTGAAGAATGACGGAAAGGGCATCCACCGGATCTCCATTCAATAAGACATTCAATTTTATCAAATTTGAGGGCCGCCAATCGATAATATCATAATCCAGCGAGGCATATCCTTGGGAAAAGGATTTGAGCTTGTCATAAAAATCAAACATCATTTCACTGAAGGGCATCTCGTAGTAGAGCATGACCCGTTCTGGAGTGGGATACTCCATTTTGACCTGAATCCCCCTGCGCTCGACACAGAGCTGCATGATGCCGCCCACATACTGATGGGGTAAATGAATCTGCGCCTTAATATAGGGTTCATGGACTTCGTCGATTTCCTGTTCCGGTGGAAATTTGGAGGGGTTGTCGACATCGAGCCATTTTCCCTTTGTTGTTTTCACTCGATAGACAACAGTCGGGGCGGTCGTAATAAGCTCGAGATCATATTCACGTTCGAGCCGTTCCCGAATAATCTCAACATGGAGCAACCCCAAAAATCCGCACCGAAATCCAAATCCCAGAGCCACCGATGTTTCCGGCTCAAACGAGAAAGAGGCATCATTTAATTGGAGTTTTTCCAATGCCGACTTAAGGGGTTCATACTGTTTGGGCTGGGTGGGATAAAGACCGGCAAACACCATGGGAGTCACCTTTTTGAAACCTGGAAGGGGTGTCTTCGCCGGCCTTTCTGCCAACGTGATCGTATCGCCTATTTGCATTTCTCGAACATCCTTGACGGCGGCGGCCAAAAAACCCACTTCTCCCGCCATGAGTTGAGAGACAGGTGTGGGATGGGGCGTAAAATAACCCAGATGGGTGACCTCATATTCCCTTTGGGTGGACATGAGACGAAAACGGTCCCCTTTCTTCAGGCCTCCCTCCTTGATTCGAATGAGGACAATGACTCCCAAATAATTGTCAAACCAGCTGTCAAAAATAAGGGCCCGTAATGGATCTTCCACAGAGTCTTTGGGGGGAGGAATGTGATGGACAATAGCCTCCAAAACCTCTTCGACACCCTGCCCCGTCTTGGCACTGGCAAGGACGGCGGTATCAGAAGGAATCCCGATAATTTCTTCCAGCTCACGGCGAACCCTCTGAGGATCGGCGGAAGGCAGATCAATCTTATTGATGACGGGTACTATTTCAAGATTGTTATTGATGGCCAGATAAGCATTTGAAAGTGTTTGTGCCTCAATACCCTGCGCCGCATCAATAACAAGAAGGACCCCTTCACAGGCCGACAAGCTTCGTGATACCTCGTAGTGAAAATCCACATGACCGGGTGTATCGATAAGATTCAAATGATAGGTCTGTCCGTTTTTGGCAATATACTTCAAACGGACACTTTGGGCCTTGATGGTGATCCCTCGTTCCCTCTCAAGATCCATACTGTCCAAAAACTGATCTTTTTTTTCCCTGCTGGAAATGGCTCCCGTGGCTTCG
>Ga0156191_1002_pt1 | contig 45935 bp, 32 predicted proteins | sample RifCSPlowO2_12_FD_107844 | JGI IMG/M metagenome (GOLD analysis project Ga0156191, IMG submission 107844) | Deltaproteobacteria bacterium RIFCSPLOWO2_12_FULL_50_11
TGTCAAAAAAGCTCCAGCCCTTTTTCCTGCTCCACCTGGAAGCAGTCAAGCCGGTGCGATGTGCCAGGGGATATGGGGCCATAGTCGGGTTATTGAGGGATGATGCGATTGAGATATCTCTGATAAGCAAACACGACGAGAGCATTCAGATGAGAAAATATATAAACCCTCTGGTCTGCGATATCGTCCTCCTCCCATGTAAAAGCCCCATAATAGGGATGCCCTGCCTCTGTAATCTGGATCCCTGACATCTTTTCAAGAATGGCCTCAGCAAAGGAAACATCGTTTAAGGCGTAGGCCAAGCGGGCAATAATCCCATAAACCGCCATGTCTTGAGCCCCTCCCTCAGGGGAACCGTCCCAGTGATATTTGTGAGAAATGTGATGGGTTTCATTAAACTCTTTTTTCACCATATTGAGTGAGCGTTGCGCCAAGTCCGTTCTTCCTCCCCTCGCCAGCCAAAGAGCCGTGTGCATTCCACGAATCATGCTCGCCAACTCATTAGGATCGTGCTGGTATTGTCCCCCTTCATAAGTATCTTCAAAGAGCCCATTTAAAGGATTGCCGGGTTCGATGAGCCCTTGGCTTAAGAAAGAAACATTGTCCTGCAGGATCGGATCCCATGAGGCATCATGACCGGTCAGGAGTTGCATGGCCTCCGTATCAATATAAGAAAGAATTTTCTCCGGTGTGTTGTCGACACCAACAAAACCATCATCCCAATAACTCCCCCAGATCAAGATCCAATCATGAAAATTGTAGGTCTTGACCCCATTGGCGATCTGAAGGGCCAGACTCCTAATTCCATCTTCCCTCCAGCATTCATAACCCAATAACAATCCCTTCACCACTCGAAGGTCATCAATGGAAGCGCTCGATGTTTCTTCTTCTCCTAGCTCTAAATTGATCCTCCAAATGAGGAGTCCATCATCCGTTTTTAAATAATCCCGTACAAAGGCCAGGTAACGATCAAAGAGGGCCTTATCCCTTGCGTAGGCCGCATACATCAAGGCGAGACCCGCACTCTCAGAAAGGAGATCGTGGTTGACTCCATAGCCCGCTTCTAAAGGCCATGTGTCTTTAAGATTCGACCAGATTCCCCCTTCAGGGGTTGTCATGGTCTCGACGAGGAAATATTTGCCCAAGATTTCTGGCTGTGTCATGGGAGGAAGGATTTCATCGGCACAGGTGTACACATTCCCTTGGTTGTCATCATCGCTGTCATTGTCATCGGTTTTATTATCGTCGTCATCATCATCGCGAACTTCCTCGGGTTGGTCCTGACCGGATCCTTCACTGGCCGAAGCCCCATCATCTTGAGAATTGTCGGTTGTCTTCATTGGACAGGCTGTATTGCTAAGACACAAGACAACCGTGATGATGAAAATCCAACATGGTCGCATCTCCCAACCTCCCAACTCGATCCCTTATCGCTTCACATAAAACAAAGTTGTGTAGTTTAAATTCAAGCCAATTTAAATTCAAGCCCGTTCCTATCTTGACATCCTTTGTACACAGAGTCCGACGTGGGAGAATGAAGGAATTATCAAACCTCCGGTTTTATCGGTCGGTACAGGTGAGTACTTAAGCCGTGGAAGATCTCTGCGGCCTCCTTAAGGGTCTCGGAGAGGGTGGGGTGGGGATGGATGCAGGAGGAGAGGTCTCCGACCTTGGCCCCCATCTCGATGGCCAGGACCCCTTCGGCAATGAGTTCGGAGGCCCCGGGACCGACGATGCCGACACCTAAGATATGTCCTGTCTCTGGATTCAAGATCAGTTTTGTGTGACCTTCTTGGCGATCCAGTGTGGCGGCCCGCCCCGAGGCCATCCAGGGAAAACGCACGACCTGGACCTTGAGCCCCTGTTCCTTGGCCTCTGTCTCCATCAATCCGCACCAGGCGATCTCTGGATCCGTAAAGACCACTGCCGGGACGGCCTTGGGCTTCGACTGGATATCTTTTTTGGCAATCACCTGAGCCACGAGACATCCTTCGTGCGTGGCCTTGTGCGCGAGCATGGGAGGTCCGGCAACATCGCCGATCGCAAAGATGTGAGGTTCGTTGGTACGACGCTTAGCATCCACTTCGATGAAACCCTTGTCGTCGGTCTTGACCCTTGTGCAGCCTAGATTCAAATCATCGGTATGGGGTTTGCGGCCCACGGCCATGAGGACGTGACTAAAGGTTTGTGCATCATTTTTTCCCTCGCCTTCAAAGACGACCTCGATGTCCCCCTTCTTTTCTCCCAATCTCTTGACCTGGGTCTTGAGAGAGATGTCTTGAAAGAGGTCTCCCAGTCGTTTGGCCAGGGGACGCACGAGATCGCGGTCCACTCCCGGAAGGAGGCTCGTGGTCATCTCGACGAGGGACACTTGAGAACCTAATGAGGCATAGACAAAACCCAGCTCCAGCCCGATGTAGCCGCCGCCGATCACAAGAAGTGTCTTGGGGATCTCTTTGAGATTAAGAGCCGATGTCGAGTCCAAAAATCGGGGGCTTTTCAACATGAGATCAGGAAGGGTAGCGGGGCATGACCCCGTGGCGATGATGGCGTTGTCAAAATGTAGATCTTGATGACGACCCTCTTGAGAAGTCACTTGGAGGGTATGAGGATCGATGAAACTGGCCCGTCCCGGAATATAATTAATTTTGCGCTGTTGACACAGATGATGGAGGCCCCCCGTCATTTTTTGGACAACACCCTCCTTCCAGGCCTGAATTTTTTGGAGATCGATCTTGGGGGCGCCGAATTCGAGGCCCCATTTTTTGGCCTCCCTGCTTTCAGTGATGACCTTGGCGATGTGCAGAAGGGCCTTGGAGGGGATGCAGCCTTGATGGAGGCAGGTGCCGCCCAGACCTCCTTCGGTACTGACAAGACTGACCTCAAGGCCCAGGTCGGCGGCCCTAAAGGCGGCGGCGTAACCTCCTGGACCCGCACCGATCACGACAACTTTTAGAGGGGGGGGCATTCAGGCATCTTAAAGAGAATGATTTTGAATAGCAAGGGGGTGCTTTTTCTCCCTTGAGGGGCACACTCTTGACCTCCCCTCTCCTTTGTCATAGCCTAGATACCTATGACAAAACCTATCCCTAAAGGGACGTGTAGACACGTACATGAGTGTCATGTCTTTGTGTGTGTCAATGAAAGGCCCCCGGAAAACCCCAAGGGGTGTTGTCGGGCCAAGGGGGGATTGGAGATCGTCAATCTCCTGAAGCAGGGGATTGCCCAACGCCATGCCGGGAAAGACATCAAGGTCACCAAGAGCGGGTGTCTGGGACTGTGTGAAAAGGGGGTCAATATGGTTGTCTATCCCGAGGGGGTTTGGTACAGCCATGTCACCCAGGAAGATATTGGGGAGATCATCGAGGGTCACCTCCTTGGGGGCCAGCCTGTGGTTCGGCTCATGACGGAAGAGGAGGCACTATGAATTTAAGACCCGGGGACAAGGCCCCCCTCTTTACGCTTGAAAGCGATGGGGGAAAAAAGATCTCTTTGGAGGACTTGGTGGGGAAAAAGGTCGTCCTCTATTTTTACCCCAAGGATGATACCCCCGGTTGTACGGTACAGGCGTGTGAGTATCGCGACCTGATGAAAAGGTTCAAATCCAAGAAGATTATTGTATTAGGGATCAGTCGCGACAGTCTTGAGGAACATAAAAAATTTAAAAAGAAATATGGGCTCAATTTTCCCCTGCTCTCGGATGCGGATCACGAGGTTCATGAAAAATACGGGGCCTGGGGTGAAAAGAAACTCTATGGTAAAAAGATGATGGGCCCCTTTCGCACCACGGTGGTGATCGATGAGGGGGGAAGGATTCTTTCATGGGCGGGAAAGGTGGCCGCCCAGGGAAATGCCGAGAAAACCCTCGAGATCCTCCAAAAGACCCCGTGATTTTCACACCACCTTTCCGACCCCATTCTTGTCCCGCCGATTTTGAATTCCCATAATAAGGGTCGCCAATAAAAAGAACCCCCCTGCCACCCAAAAGGGGGTTCTAAGACCTAGATGATCGTAGAGGATTCCGGCCGTCAAAGGGCCGATGACACGGGCCATGCTCCCCGCCGATTGATAGATCCCCATGGTCATTCCCTGTAGATTTTGAGGGGCATGACGTGAGGTGAGACTCATTAAGGAAGGATGAGTGATGCTGTAGCCCAGGGCATGAAAAATAAGGGCCACGATAAAAAGGGTCACAAGGAGGCTAAAGCTGGCGGCAATCAAGGTAATCCCCATGACAAGGGTGCCACAGATAACAAGACGCGCCTCACCAAACTTGTGAGAGAGCCTTCCGATGGCGCCCCCTTGGATGAGGACTATCACCAGGGCCATCAGGGCCAAGATATAGCCGGCATGAGGGGCTTGGAGACCAAAACGCTCCAGGATGAAAAAGGCAAAGACGGTCTCCAGCTGGGCAAAGCCGGTGGTGACGAGAAAAAAGAGGAGGATGGGGATCCCCGTGGGGGGGCTCCGTAATATTTTGAACCAGAGATCTTTTTGAAAATGGGAACGATGGGCCCCGTCGCTCTGTCGACGGGGCTCTCTTAAAACAACAAGGGCAAAGAGAAAATTGGCCAGGGAGAGCCCCCCGGCGGCAAAGGCGGCCGTCCCATAACCCCATTGGGAGAGAAAACCGCCGATGGCAGGACCAAACAAAAAACCGAGGCCAAAGGCAGCGCCGATCATCCCCATCCCCTTGGCCCTTTTTTCAGGGGGCGTGATGTCGGCAATATAAGCAGAGGCGGCGGCGACATTGGCCCCGAAAAATCCCGCCAAGAGACGCCCGGTGAAGAGCCAGAAGAGTGACGAGGCTGCCCCCAAGACGATCATCGAGGCACCGACACCCAGGATGCTTGTTAAGAGGATGGGGCGCCGGCCGTACCGGTCCGACAGGGATCCCCAGAATGGGGAAAAAATAAATTGAAGACCCGAGTAACACACCATCAGCCAGCCCATCTGTGTCGCGCTGGCCCCGAAGGATTTGGCATAATAGGGCAGGATGGGGATGATCATGCCAAATCCCAGGAGATCGACAAAGATGACGAGGAAAATAATGATGAGAGATTTACGGTTCATGGGGGACGGCCTTTTTCATCCAGGAAGAAAAGTCACCGTCATATCCGACGATCTTTTGGCGCGCCTGAATTTTTTCCAACACCTTTTTGTATTGATCGGGCGTCAAGGGGGGTGTGATTTTTAATTTTTCATGGATGAGATATTCGGCGACCTTTTGACCGTGTTTGCGGGAGACGACAATATTGCCCTTGCCCGTGACGACATTGCCGAGACCGAAGACATTGTGATGGGAATCGAGCTCTCCCAGGTCCCAGTTTTTCCAGGTATAAAACTCGCCCTTCATGGGAATCCCCTCAATGGGCTCGGGGACGCTCCCGATCGAACTGATCGTCAAGGGGGATCGCACCGTAAATTCTGTATTCGGGAGTTTTATGACCCTGTCGTCCTTAATCTCCGTCTTGATAAATCGCAGCCCCACCAAACGCCCATTTTCGACGATCTTGTCGAGGGGCAGTGAATTTCCCTGAAAGCGAAAGAGATACTTTTCCGTGGCGATATTTAAGAGGTGCTCCCTTGTTTGCTGTGTCTTCTTTTTTTCTTCCTCCGAGGCCCCCGGTTTGAACGAGGCGACGGGCATGTCGCAGGCCCGGCGGCGATAGTAAAGCGTGCAGGGGGTCACGCCCAGTTTTTCCAAGGTCAGTCCGTTTTCCTCCAAGACCTTTTTGCAACTCTTGTGTTCGATCTCGATGGGGTCGATAACGATCCCTTTTTTCCCGAGGGCCTGTGAGATCGTTTCGATCATGAGGATCTTGGCGACATCGATGGAGGCGAGTCCCCCGCCGATCACCATGGCATCCTCACACACCTCGCAGGAGGGTCCCCGAAAATCCCTGTCGGTGGAGTGATTGAACCAATAAATGAAGGGGTTTTGATAATAAAAACCCTTGCCGATGGAGTCGTCGATCCCCTCAATCTCCAGGGGACGGTCGCGCCAGGCCCCATTGGCCAAGAGGATGTAATTAAATCCCCAGTCTTTGAGATCCGCAAAGGAGAGATCTCTTCCGATTTTGGTGGAGGGGACGAAATGGACAAGTGGGTGGTGGAGAGGGGCGTTGATCTTTTCGTACTCTTTGGGTTTTTGCTTGTCATGCCAGCGAGGCAGACCATCCTCGATTTTGCCGTAGGGCCGCGCATTTTGTTCAAAAACAGCGACACCCACGCCATGATCCGTCAAGATCCTTGTGGCTTCTGAACCTGCAACAGCGCCGCCGACAATGGCGACCAGATATTTTGGGGGACTCACCACTTCTACTGACATATTGAGGAGGCAGTTAGAACATACCCATTGTTATTCGTCAATAATGCCTTTACACTTCTATGATAATCTCTCCTTTTTCCTCCCAAACACAAAAGATACGGATCTTTTCTCCGGCTTCACTTCCCTGGCCGGTCTTTAGGTCAAATTTATGACCATGATGAGGGCAGATGACTTGACAGTGGTCAATGATGCCTTCAGTCAGGACCCCCTTCTTGTGGGGACAAATGTTATGAACAGCATGCAACTCTCCTGATCGAGGTCGAAACACGGCGATTTCTTGGTCATCCACGAGAAAGCCACGTCCCAATCCTAAGGGAATTTTGTTTAAAGGACCGAGACAAATCTTTTTGCCAGCCATATTAATTAACCTTTTTTTGTGGCTCAACATGTTTAGGTCCTTTAAATTGAATCGAATACTTTGGAAAATCGGCTTCTCCCCAGGGGTCCTCATAGTTTTTCACGGCTGTGGCTATAGCTGTATCGAGTCCCTTACAGAGGCCCAACTCGTCGTCAATCAAGATGGCCTTGAGTCGATGAATGCCTATGCGTGCTACAAAAGTGTAGGATCGCTCCATGTATTGAGCCAGTTCGCGGTAATATTGAATAAACCGGCCCACCCTCTTCACAACTTCTCCCGGGTCGTTATCAACGGTGCACAGAAGATCTCCCTTGCGGACCGTCCCCCCCGCCGCACCACCCACATAGATTTCCCATCGCGCCTCTGGTGCTCCAGGGTCCCAGCGCTCGTAACGCGCCTCCGGCGCTTCAAACGTACCCGAGCTCTGCGAAGGTACTGTCGCCGGGGCCCATCGCGCCTCTGGTGCTCCAGGGTCCCGGCGCTCTGTCGCCGGGGCCCATCGCGCCCCTTCAATGGCCACGACGCCCACATCTTTCACCAGGGCCTCAGAGCAATTGCGGGGACATCCGGCCACGGCCATTTTGATTTTGTGGGGGGATTCGATGCCTTGGTAGGTGTGCTCCAGTGTTTGGGCGAGTTTGATGGAATTGCCCAGGCCATAGCGGCAAAAGTCTGTCCCCACACAGCTTTTTACGGTGCGTACGGCCTTGGCATAGGCATGACCACTCGGGAGACCCAAGTCCTTCCATATCTTGGGAAGATCTTCTTTTTTGACTCCCAAAAGATCGATTCTTTGTCCTCCGGTAAACTTGACCATGGGCACGTTATATTTCTTGGCAATGGTCCCGATACGAATAAGCTCGTCGGCAGAGGTCACGCCCCCATAAATGCGGGGAACCACAGAAAAGGTCCCGTTGTTTTGAATATTGGCATGAACGCGGTCGTTGATAAAACGGGCATCTCGTTCGTCTTCATATTGCTCGTTCCAAATGGATTTTAATAAAGAAGCCATGCCTGCCTTGCTTTCGGCGTGTTCCCGGCCAGCGGCAAGCTCCTTGAAAACGGCACTCACGGATTTCAATTCCTTTTCCTTGATCGCTGAGACTAATCGGGCTTTTTCTAAGGGGATGCCGGGGACATAATAATGTTCACTAGGATCGGGGGTGATTTCATCAGCATAAGCCCGGATCAGTTGTGTGATGACATTTTTACAAGACCCACAGCCTTTACCCGCATGGGTCCATTGTCCTATCTGGGCGACGCTGGTGCAGTTCTTTGTCCGGAGGGCCTCCCGAATTTGTCCCTTGGAGACCCCATTGCAGTTGCAAATCTGAAAACTATCCGGCATCTCTAGAATACTTGTCAGAGACAGGGTCTCCGGTTCTCCAAATAAAAGCTCCGATCTGTTTTCTGAGATTTCCCTTTCTTCTTTGAAAATCCTTGTGAGGGTGTCGTTGGCCTGGATATCCCCCAATAAAATGGCGCCGATGAGTTTATTCTCGCGAAGGATGAGTTTTTGATAAACACGGCGATGGGGTTCGCTGTAGGTGACGACTTCATCCTCGGGGCCTTGGGCCTCCGTGATCCCCATGGAGGCCAGCTCCACCCCCATCACCTTGAGTTTGGTCCCGAGTTTGGAAGAGCCTGTATACTCGGAATGTATGTTGGTCTCCGTCATGACGTCGGCAACGACCCTCGCCTGTTCCCAGATCGGTTCTACGAGACCATACAGTCGATGGCGGTGTTCGGCGCATTCGCCCATGGCAAATATTGAGGGATCGCTCGTCTGCATCCGGTCATTGCAGACAATGCCCCTTTTTACCTCCAGTCCAGAGGCCGTTGCGAGCTCGGTGAGGGGACGGATGCCGGCACTGAGGATGACCATATCGGTTTCGAGCGTCTCTCCGTCCTTGAAAACGATTTTTTCGATCCTTCCGTTTTTTCTTTCAATGCGGGTGGTGATTTTGTCGCAGAGAGTTGTGATCCCCATCGTCTTCATTGTTGACTGGAGAAGGCGATGGCCCTCATGATCCAGTTGGGCCTTCATGAGTTGGGTCTCGGCCTCCAAGACGGTGACTTGGACCCCGTGTGTCATGAGGCCCCTGGCCGCCTCCAGTCCCAGAAGCCCTCCTCCAATCACGGCCGCCTTTTTGCAGTTTTTGGCGTATTCGGCGATGCGGGTGCAATCATCCAAGGTGCGAAACATAAAGACGCCAGGGGCATCACAGCCTTCAATGGGGGGAAGAAAGGGACGCGACCCCGTGGCGATAATGAGGCTATCATAGGGGATTGAGAGGGGAGGTGAATGAACCCATGAAGATTTTTCGTTGCTATAGGGACAGGCGTCTTTTTTGAGCGCCTGCCCCGTGACGATCTTTTTGTCCCTGTCGATTTTCGTGGCCATGACCCCCGCATGAAGTCTGATGCTGTTGTCTTGATACCAGGCCAAGGGGTTGAGGAAGATGTCTGTAGGGTCTTGAGTGCCGTTGAGCACGTTGGAAAGAAGGATGCGGTTATAATTTCCATAGGGTTCGGCCCCCAACAGGGTGATCTCAAATTTGTCCGGGGTGCGTTGAAGGATCTCCTCCACCACACGGGCCCCCGCCATGCCGTTGCCGATGACGACCAGTCTTTGTTTTTTGTCTTTCTTTGTCATAAAAAAAAGGGATCCTCGTCGGTCTATCTCGTAGGCTTATACCACGAGACACCCTCAAACAAGCCCCTTCCCCTTGAAGCCGGAGATTTTACGAAACTCTTTAAGGAGGTAACAGCAATTGTTGTGCCAATCGGGGCCAAGTATAAACTGATGAATATCAAATAGTTATGGAAGTGCGGGGTGGGGGTTATCTAGGGAGATGTCCTTAAAAGAGGCAGAGATGTCCAGAAAATAGGCCAACAGGGTGTTAACTATTCTCAATGCTTGAACTTTTTTTGTCTTAATGGTTTAACGTTTTGTGATGGATTCAAGAAGGCTTTTTTTAGCCGCCTGCCGCCATGAGCGAGTGGATCGTCCTCCTGTGTGGTTGATGCGTCAAGCGGGGCGGTATTTACCGGAATATCAAAAGATCAAGGCCCGTTACGATTTTATGGAGATGTGCCGGACCCCCGATCTTGCCGTCGAGATTTCACTGCAGCCGTGGCGTCGTTTTGGGGTCGATGCCGTGATTGTCTTCTCCGATATCCTGATTCCCTGCGAGGCCATGGGGCAGGTGCTCTCTTTTGACGAGCAGGGGCCCCATCTCTCCCCCCTCATCCACTCAGAGGACTCGCTTAAAAAATTGTCCTTGTTGGATCCCGAAAAGACCCGGTTTTTGTTTGAGACCCTCTCTATTTTGAAAAGGGAGCTGAAAGATAAGGCCGCCCTCATCGGTTTTTGCGGCAGTCCCTGGACGACGGCGGCCTACATGATGGGCAAGGCCAATACCGTGATCAAAGAAGATCCCAAGATTTTGCGGGCCCTTTTGGAAAAGGTGACGCGCTCCCTTATCCCCTATGTTCAGGGCCAGATCGATGCCGGGGTCGATATGATTCAGATTTTTGACACCTGGGGGGGACGGCTCTCACGGGAGGAGTATCGCCGGTTTTCACTGCCCTATATTGCCGAGATCATCAAGACCGTCGATAAAAAGGTCCCGGTGGCGGTTTATTGTCAAAACAGCTGTACCCTTATCGATTTGATCGCCCAGACAGGATGTGACATCTTAAGCATCGATTGGACCCTGTCTTTGCAGGAGGCCCGCCAAAAGATCCCGTCTACTATGGGTCTTCAGGGAAATCTTGATCCGCAGATTTTATTTCAGTCCCTGGAAGATATTCGGAAATCCACTCAGGCGATGTTGGCCAGCAATGCCCGTCATCCCGGCTATATCGCCAATCTTGGACATGGGGTGATGAAGGGGACCCCTGTGGAGTCGGTCAAGGCCTTTGTGGAGACGGTGAGGACTATTTAAGATTTTGCCTCAGGTAATTCAAGGCCGAGCCCGTCTTAAACCAGCCGATCTGCTCTTGATTGAACGTGTGGGTAAACTCAAGGGTATCCTCCGTGTTATCCTCGTGATGAAATGTGGCCCTGACGGGTTGGCCGGGGGCCAATTGATCCAGGTCATGGATGGTGATTTCGTCCGTTTGTCGGACCTTGTCATAATCCTTGGAATTTTTAAATGTCAGCGGAAGAAGACCCTGTTTTTTGAGATTGGTTTCGTGGATGCGGGCGAAACTTCTGACCATGATGGCCGCGGCCCCCAGATAACGGGGAGACATGGCGGCGTGTTCACGGCTGCTTCCCTCGCCATAGTTTTCATCCCCGACGACGACCCAGCGCTGATGGGCTGCCTTGTAGGCGCGGGCTACGGCAGGGACGGGGAGATTATCTTCTCCGGTGTCGAGATTTTTTGTGGTCCCGCGCTGTTCGGAAAAACCATTGATGGCCCCGGTAAACATATTGTCACTAATTTTGTCCAGATGTCCCCTGTAGCGGAGCCAGGGACCGGCGGGAGAGATATGGTCCGTGGTTGTTTTGCCCTTTGTTTTGAGCAGAAGAGGCATCTTTGCATAATCCTCAGGGTCGTTGGGGGTAAAGGGGGCAAGTATTTGAAGGCGTTGGCTATCGGGGGCCACCTGGACACTGATGGAGTCCGGTTGATCGGAGGGAGGGAGGAAACCATCACGGGCCTCGGCAAACCCTTCTGGAGGCAGGTCCGGGGCCTTTTTAGGTGCTGAGAGTCGCCATTTTTTTCCTTGGGCGGTGGTCAAACTGTCTGTTAAGGGATTGAAATCCAACCGTCCGGCCAGGCCATAAGCAACGACGATCTCCGGACTGCCGATAAAGGCGAGTGTATTGGGATTGGCATCGTTACGCCCCGGAAAATTTCGGTTAAATGAGGTGATGATCGAGTTGGGTTCGCCCTTTTGGATGTCGTCGCGCTGCCATTGTCCAATACAGGGCCCGCAGGCATTGGCCAAGACCTTGGCCCCGATGGCCTCCAGTTTTTCCATCTGACCGTCGCGTTGGATCGTAGCAAAGACCTGGTCGCTTCCCGGGGTCACCATCAGCGGGATCTTTGTCTTGGTCTTGTGTTGGAGGGCCTGTGTGGCCACATCGGCGGCGCGGCAGATATCCTCGTAGGAGGAATTGGTGCAACTGCCGATCAGGGCGGCCTTGAGGGATGCCGGGTAGTTATGGTGTTTGACGTCATTGGTCATCTGTGAGACGGGGCGCGCCAGGTCGGGGGTGTGAGGGCCCACGATGTGCGGCTCCAATTTGGAAAGATTGATCTCAATGATCTCGTCAAAGAATTTTTTTGGATTTTTTAAGACCTCGGGATCGGCAGTTAAGAGGCGAACGTTTTGATTGGCAATATCGGCCAGCTTCCCTCGTCGTGTAGATCTTAAATAGGCCTCCATCTTTTTGTCATAGGGGAAGGTTGAACACGTGGCCCCCAGTTCGGCCCCCATGTTACAGATTGTGGCCTTCCCTGTGCCACTGATGGTCTCGGTGCCGGGGCCGAAGTATTCGATGATGCGGTTGGTGCCTCCCTTGACGGTGAGCTTGCCGCAGACATAAAGGATGATGTCCTTGGGGGCCGTCCAGCCCGACAACTCACCGGTCAATTTGACTCCGATAAGCTTGGGTTGGAGAACCTCCCAGGGCATCCCGGCCATGACATCGACCGCATCAGCGCCGCCGACACCCGCCGCACACATCCCCAGGCCACCGGCATTGGGGGTGTGGGAGTCCGTTCCGATCATGAGTCCTCCGGGAACGGCATAATTTTCTAGGACGACTTGATGAATAATCCCTGCCCCGGGCCTCCAAAATCCGATTCCATACTTGGCGCTGGCATTTTTTAAAAAGTCGTAGACCTCCCGATTTTCCTTTAAGGCAACTTCCATGTCCGCCTTGGCCCCTTGATGGGCGCGGATTAGGTGATCACAGTGCACGGTGGTGGGGACGGCGACCTGCTTTAATTGGGCCTGCATAAATTGCAGAATGGCCATTTGGGCCGTGGCGTCTTGCATGGCGATGCGGTCCGGTCGGAGTTGAAGGTAAGCCCCCCCCCCGGCCGGAGGCCGGGGACCCTCGAAGCCCCGGAGGGGCGTTGGGCCTGGATTGAGCTCCTGTTTTTCAGGATTATCAAGATGTCCAAAGAGGATCTTTTCGACAAAGGTTAAGGGTCTCTGAAGGCGTCGGCGGACGATCCCCAGACGCTCTTCCATTTTTTGATAGGTTTTTTTGAGTATTTCCGGTGTTGTTTCGATTGTGGGCATGATTTTCTCCAAAGGAGAAACCTATAATGGTTTCTTCTCTACATTGTCCCGCCGTCACCAAGTCAGCAACTTGGTGCGCTGAAGCGCCTTAAGGCGCAAAGCGCGGCGGGGCATGATTTTCTCCAATTTTTTCTAAACGGCTGTTTTTCCAATAATAGATAATGTTTGAAAGATCAAGTTTTTTACCAAGAAAAATGAGACGACCTAGGACCGGCTTAGGTTTGCCGGGAGGGGCGGGGGCGGATCATGGCGCGAATTGTGCGTGAAAGTCCCCCCAGGGAACTAAAGGTGTCATTGACGGCCGAGGCCTCATAGCCGCAGTGGACCATGCAGTCGGCACATTTTTCGTTTCTACCCGTGCCGTAATTGTCCCAATCGGTGTCTTGAATCAATTCCTGAAAGGTCTTGGCGTGTCCCTCGCCAATGAGGTAACAGGGTCGTTGCCAGCCGAAGATGTTGTAGGTTGGGTTGCCCCAGGGGGTGCAGTCATAATCGATGTTCCCTTTTAAAAACTCCAGAAAGAGGGGGGATTGATTGAAACGCCACTTTTTGTTGGGATTTTCGAGGATCTTGGCAAAGAGGGATTTTGTTTGTTGCCGTTTGAGAAAACGATCTTGATGGGGGGCCTTTTCGTAGCAGTAACCGGGAGAAATGGTCATGCTCTCCACACCGAGATCAGAGAGGAAATCAAAAAAGATTCTCGCCTTTTCGGAATCAGTGGAATTAAAAAAGGTGGTGTTTGTCGTGACCCGGAAACCGCGTCCTAGGGCCTCCTTGATGGCCTCTACAGCGATTTCAAAGATGCCTTCGCGCCCCACGGATTGGTCGTGCTCTTCCTTGAGGCCGTCTAAGTGGACATTAAAGGTCAGGTATTTGGAGGGGGTAAAGAGGTCCAGTTTGCGTTTTAACAAGAGGGCATTGGTACACAGATAGATGTATTTTTTTCGGGTCTTTAGCCCTTCAACGATTTCCTTGATTTCAGGATGGATTAGGGGTTCACCGCCGGGAATACTGACGATGGGGGCGCCACATTCATCGACGGCCTTCATACACTCCTCCACGCTTAAGCGCCTGTCGAGGATCTCCTTGGGGTATTGGATCTTGCCGCATCCGGCGCAGGTCAGATTACAACGAAAGAGGGGTTCTAGCATGAGGACCAAGGGGAAATACTTGTTTCCCTTGATTTTTTGCCGAATGACATGGGAAGCCACGGTCAGGGCCTGGGAGACGGGAACGGGCATGGGGTGGGCTTATCAATATTGACCTTTGTCTGTCAACCAGTATACTGCCTTGCCGTACGGAGCCGTCTGAAAATAACTTTTCTTTCGCTTTTTGTCCCGGCCCGGCCGGGACAGGCCGGGCCGGGACAAGCAATTTGACGCAACATCCTTTGCAAGGCCGTAAGGAGGTTGCGTCAAATAAAGCCGCTCAAGAAAAGTTATTTTCAGACAGATCATTATGTAGAGAAGGAGAAATATGAAATCCTATCGAGAAGAACTTTTTTTTGAGATTCCCAAACGCCTGTCCTTCGTCAATATCACTCTTAAGGTCGATGCAGCCCTCAAAAAAAGCGGCATCAAGGAAGGCCTGTGTCTCGTCAATGCCATGCATATCAGCGCCAGCGTGTATATCAATGACGATGAGCCGGGACTCCTCCACGATTATGAGGTCTTTCTCGAAAAGATGGCCCCCCATGCCCCGATACGGCAATACCGTCACAATGATACGGGAGAAGACAATGCCGATGCCCACATCAAGCGTCAGCTGATGGGGCGTGAGGTCGTGGTGGCGGTGACCGAGGGGAAGCTGGACTTTGGGCCGTGGGAACAGATCTTTTACGGGGAATTCGACGGGAGGCGTCGCAAACGCGTGCTCATCAAGATCATTGGCGAGTGAAAAGCCCCCTATTTTTCAAGCAACCTTTTGTTCCTTAGATCGAAGAAAAAAAGATGATGGATCGCACTTTCTACCAGGATTTAGCGGAAAAAGGGATGAAAAAGGAGAGACTCTCGCAAGGGCTGTGTGAGACGATCCTGACCTCTCCGGACATTGAGCTTCTTCCATTGCTGGATGCGGCCTTTCAGGTTCGAAAAAAGTTTGCCGGGCTGAAGGTCAAGATCCACATCCTCAATAATGCCCAAAACGGTCATTGTCCGGAAGATTGTCATTACTGTGCCCAGGCCAAGAGTTCGGAGGCGGCCATTGAGGAATATCCCTTAAAAAATGATGATGAAATCCTGGCCGAGGCCCGCGAGGCCTATTTGTCCGGGGCCTTTCGTTATTGCATGGTCTTTGCGGGCCGGGGTCCCTCCAAGGAAAGGGTGGTCCGGCTGGCCTCCCTCATCCGGAAGATCAAGGCAAAATATCCGATCGAGGTCTGTGTCTCCGCGGGTCTCCTGGATCGGGAGAAGGCGACCCTCTTAAAAGAGGCGGGACTTGACCGCCTCAATCACAACCTCAACACCTCCGAGAGACATTATCCAAAAATTTGTACGACCCATACCTACGAGGATCGGCTGAGTACCCTCAGGGCGGCACGACAGGCGGGATTGGAGGTTTGTTCCGGGATGATTGTCGGGATGGGGGAGTCGCCGGAGGAGGTCATTACAGTGGCGGTTCGGTTGAGGGAGGTGGAGGCCCGGTCGATTCCGGTTAATTTTTTGATCCCTATCAAGGGAAATGTCTTGGCTCAGCCTCACAACCTCACGCCGGAGTATTGCCTGCGTGTCCTTTGTCTCTTTCGTTTTCTAAATCCTGACGCCGAAATCCGGGTCGCCGCCGGTCGTGAATATCACCTGCGCCACTTGGAGGTCTTGTGCCTCTATCCCGCCGATTCCCTTTTCCTCGAGGGTTATCTGAATGTCCAGGGGGCGGAAAGTCTCCGTGTCCTGCAGATGATCAAAGACGCCGGATTTGAGATCCAATCGGATCGCCCCCTGGATGAGATCTTCCAAAGGGCCAAAGGTCTTTCGGTGGACAATCGACTCGTTTTGAGGTAGCTAGTGTAGTGCGTCTAACACTTTTTTACAATATTTGCGGTAGTGCGTCAGAAATCTTCTTTAGGCGAGGCTGCCGCAAGCCCGCAACCGGAGCGTACACGAAAGTACGTGAGGATTGCGGGTGCAGTGGCAATGAAGCATAAAGAGATTTATGACGCACTACACTAGGAGGCGATCATTCTAAAAGGGGGGTTCTATGTCACAGCAAGCTCATAATTTGGAGATACCATTATCGGCGCGGGAATCATCTCGCAAGGTTATCACCAGCCTTAATCCTGCAACACTGGAAGTGATTGGCGAAGTCCAGGGGTTGACGCAAGAAGAGGTGAGAGAGGCCGTGGCCAAGGCCCGCAGGGCCTTTGAGGGCTGGTCCCAAACCTCATTTAAGGAGAGGGGCAAAAAGATCCTCAAGGCCCGCAAATATATTTTAGACCACCTTGATGAGATTGCCCTGACGATTTCAAAAGACAATGGCAAACCCATGATTGAGGCCTTGAGCGCCGATATCTATCCCGTCTGTGATCTCATGAGTTATTTTGCCAAGAATGCGGAAAAACTCCTTCGACCCAAGAGACTCAATATCGGGGTCTGGAATTACCTCTTGAGGCGCTCCATCCTTTATTTCAGGCCGCGGGGGGTGATCGGGATCATCTCCCCGTGGAATTTCCCATTTTCCATCCCCTTTGGAGAAATTGCCATGGCCCTGATGGCGGGCAATTGCGTCCTTCACAAGGCCTCTTCCTCCACCCCCCTCGTGGGGGCCAAGATCAGCGAGATTTTGAAGGCCGCCGATCTCCCCGAAGGGGTGTTTACGGATCTGCCCGGGGACTCTTCCGTCGGGACGGCCCTCATTGAGGCCAAGGTGGACAAGATCCTTTTTACGGGATCCGTGGGTGTGGGTAAGAAAATCATGGAGATGGCCTCAAAAAATCTGACGCCCGTTGTCCTTGAATTGGGCGGCAAGGATCCGATGGTTGTTTTGAAGGATGCCAATCTTGAGGTGGCCTCCAGCGCGGCGGTGTGGGGGGCCTTCACCAATTCGGGACAGGTCTGCGCCTCTGTCGAAAGGGTTTATGTCCACGAATCGATTGCCGGCAAATTTATTCAAAAGGTTGTTGAGAAAACCAAGAAGCTCAGACAGGGCGTGGGGCAGGGATATGATGTGGATGTCGGCTCCATGACCACGGAGTCCCAATTGAGGGAAGTCGAGGCCCAGGTGGAGGAGGCCAAGAAGAAGGGGGCCAGGATCCTTGTCGGGGGCGGGAGAAACAAGGACCTTAAAGGGTGGTTCTATCAACCCACCGTCATCACCCATGTCGATAATTCCTTTGACCTGGTCCGAGAGGAGACCTTTGGCCCCACCCTACCCATCATGACCTTTAAAGACGAGGAGGAGGCGGTGCGTTTGGCCAATGACTCCGCCTTCGGTTTGACGGCCAGCGTCTGGACCAAAAATATCTTCAAGGGACACAAGATAGCCCGACGGATCAAGGCCGGGACGGTGACCGTCAACGAATGCGTCTTCACCCATGCCCTGTCCCAGACCCCCTGGGGAGGTCACGGCGATAGCGGGTTTGGGAGGAGTCACTCTTATTTGGGGTTGATGGAAATGGTGGAGCCCCATCATATCCACATCAATCCACTCTTTTTCATGAAAAATTTCTGGTTGTATCCTTATAATGAGAAGCTCTACTCTATTTTCAAAAAACTCGCCCGGTCTCTCACGACGGCCTCTTTCTGGGGGATTTTGAGGTCGCTCCCCAATATGATCCGGATCAGCTTTTATAAGAAATGGTAATCCACAGATTCTGCGCAACTTTTTCCACCCCTTCTCGATAACGCAGTGCGTAAGTCAATTGCAGGGGTTCTTGCTTCAAAAGGGAAAGAGTTGGGAGCTATGGCTGGTCCTGTGGGTCGGGGGGGGAGACCGAATTTTGAGGGGATGTCGAGGCCGCAGAGGGCCTTGGCCGTTCGGCGCTATAACATTGATCGTGTCAGGACCGTGGGGATCCCTCAGGCGAGGGTGCGCCACGAAGGGATCCGCGAGGCCGTAGAAGTCAATGTGCGTCAAGCGGAAGAGGCCCTTCCCCAGGAGCCTTCGAGTTGGGGGAATTTTTGGCCGGGATCAGACTTTCGAAGGGGGCTCAATACCTCGGATCAGATCATGGGGGGCGTCCTTCGCGAACTTCGTGGGTATGATGTGAATCTCGCCCGCGTGGGATTACATCGGGAAGAGGGACTTTCTTATTACAGCCTCATTCCTCCATCCGTCGCCGATCATTTATTATATCAACCCACGGCAGCGGCCGTTCAAAATGGGGCCCGACGTCATGCCACAGGCCCCGAGGTGTTTGCGGATCCTCGGACGGCGGCGTTTTCGCCAGAGGGGGAAGGGGGGAGGAGGGGCGTTATTCCTCTGGTCCCTGAGGGAGGAAGAAGGCGCGTGGTGGTCTTGCAGGAGGACGGACAGGGTGGCTTTGTCCCTGTCGAACCTGCCCGGAGACCTGCTCCGGCGGCTCAAGCATTAGTGGAATTTGCCCCTCCGAGACCTGTTGCTCCTGTATTTCAACCTGTTCAAGGGAGGGATTGGAAGTTGGAGGTCAGGGGCCCCAGGGAGTTTGTATTGGATTTGACAAGGATTCAAGCGGACACGATGTTTGCCTTTAGTCGAATGCCCCAGACACTCCATGGGATGCACGGAATTGTGGTCACCGATCCCACGGTCGCCAGAGAGGTCCATGCCTACATGACCGTAAGACCTGGAGTCCCGGAGGGGGGACGAATGACCACACAGGTGATCCTTGATGGTCGTCATGAAAATGGGGTCTTTTGGGAGGGGAGAAGGGTTTCTGATACCACACCCATCCATATCCCCATGACCGCAGCAGATGGTTTGAAGGGTTACATGCTTCATATAGGAGATGCTGCCTTAAAGGTGGAGTTGCCTTATGAGGCCGGGGCCTTTGAGCCTTCTCCACCGGTTCGTGTGGTTCCTGCAAGTCTTCATCCTGAAACCGCCTCTCCTGTCAAAGGGATGCTTACGAGGGCTTTTTCGCTCCCTCGTCGTTCCCCTCAAGGGGGATTAGAGCGTGAGATGGATCATGGGCAACGCGCTGCCTCCCTTGACCTTACAAGGCAGGGAGATCTTCGCGTCGCGATTACCTCTGGCTGGATACAGGGTCAGGGGGCCTTGACCCTTGAGCTTCCAGGAGATCTCGTTCGTATGTCTTCCGATGGAAGGATTCAGAGTGATGTCGCTTTAAAGGAGTTAGCCAGGATCCTTTCCAGACGCACGCCACTCTTTGTGGAGAGGGACAGGTGGACGACATTGGCCCTCACCTTGAGGTGGTTAGGAGAACAAGCTTATCAGGAACAAGTCGCACGAGAATATTTTGGTATGGTTCCCCAGATGGAGCCGATTGTGAATCGGTCCGGTCTTATTCTTATTGGAAGTGCTACCTCTCGAGAAACGTCTGTGGCAGGAAGCACTTCAGCAGTGGACTGGAATCGTTATCAACAAGGGGTTGTCGGGTCCTTTACTTACCATGCCCTTTCCAGTGGCCGTGAGATCCCTGTGAGTGTCCTCCTCCCTCTCCCGCCGGGGGAAAGATTTCAACCTGAAGGACAAATTCAAGATTTATGGACCCGCCTGGGGGCTCAAATACTCGCTGCCGAGGGATCTTCGGCCCAACTTCGAAATTATCCCGACCAACTTTTAGGACGATTGGGGCTTCGGAGGGGGTAGTTTGAACCCTCTTAAATGGATGGTTGTAGGGGGGCCACTGGTGTCGGAGGCTGGACGGGTGTCGGTAGGATGGGGGGAGAGCCCGTTGGGTCGAGAGGGGGGGGGGGGGTCCCTGCGGAATTCAGCAAAACACGCCCGGATTGGGGATTATAAGTCAATTTGTATTCGCCGCCTCCCGGTGCGAGATAGAACTCACTGGTCGCTTGTCTCAATGTTGGCAGCCCAAATTTTTCCTGTGAAAGAGGGGGGGCCAATTTATTCCAAAATTGATTGACGATGCCATTTTTCTTTTTGGGCTTGATTTCATGGGAACCAAAGACGATGGCCTCCAGAAAGAGGGTGGAGGTTTTTATGAAAGGCCAATCGATCTGGCGATAGTGCACTACCGTTTTTAGCGGGAAGGGCTCATTTTGAAGCGAAAGCCTTATTTTTTCCCCATTGGCAAGGTGAATGGAAAGATGGGTGTCAGATTCGAAATTGATGGTAGCCAAAGGTTGTTTTTGAGGGCCCAAGAAAAAATGGGTGACGTTGAAGGCCAAGAGACTTAAGGCCACACAGGTCCCTCCCATCAAAAAGAAGATCAATTTTGTACTCCACTTTTCTCCGAGGATGGCGAAGGTCTTTCTGAGGAAGATGATGGCGAAGAAAAAACAGAGGATGCCTGTGGCCATCAAGGGATTGAGCCGCCAGTCGTGAATGTGTTCGAGGAGAGGCAGTCGCCATACCATCAAGGCAATGATTCCCAAGACGAGAAACCAGCCTGAAAGGGTATAAAGACTTTTGAGAAGGCGAAGGGGAAAGGATTTGCCAAGGGCTTCAAGGATGAGCTTGATTCTCATGAGGAGAGGAATACTTTGATTTTTGTAGGGATGCTGACAATGGAGGCAGGCCAGGCGATAATGAAGGGGGATTTCACGGCCACAGCCCTTACAGGTCAAAAGATAACCCTTGGAATATTTTTTGTCAGAGCTCCAAAACCAGCAGATGACCCGCCACACCGGCCAAAGAATCAAAAGCCCCAGGGCTCCAAAGGCGATCTTACTTAAAAGGATAGCGGCGGACTCAGGGATATTGGTTAACCACTCCATGCCTTCTCCAGGAAGGAAACTCATAACAGATAAACCTTTCGCAGGATAGTTATTTTTACAGCCTTCGTCTACGGCACCTACCGTCAACTATGACAAAAAAACTAATATTGATCTATCTTCACTGAGAGAGACTCCTCGCGTACCAGGGCCAGGCCAAAGTGGCTTAAGCCATTGAGAACAGGGTTGCCAAAACGGCTCAATCGATTTCCAAAGACCTCATGAGTCAGATAAGAGGCCTGAAGAAGGATGTTGTTGTTTTTCTGGGCAACACCTTGCTTCACCAGGTGGCCGATTTCTAAGAGATCAGCAACAAAATCTGCCATATGAGCCGCATGAGTCTCAGCCCATTGAGGGTTGGCAAGGTTTTTCTGCGTCATCATTTCTTTGGAGAGGTTGAGGGCGGAGAGGAAGAGTCCCTTACTTTTTGACAAGACATTATTGGGCCAGTCCTTTACAAGAAGATCCACTTCTTGGTGGAGGCGTCCCAAAAAATCAAAACGCTGAGAGTCCCTTAGGATTTGAAGGCAAAGTGTGTTGTGGGTTCCTTCCCAGTTTTCCAGGATAAGGGCATCACGCAGGAGACGGGGCAGGATACAAAAGTCCTGGATGACTCCATTGGCCCCAAAAACAAGGATCGCCTTCTTGACCTGTTCTGTGAGGGTTGCGGCGGTCCTGTATTTCATGAGATTGATGAGAAAGCGCTGCCACAACCTCTTCTCCCGATCTTCGGGGAGCCAACCATCCTGATCCATCATGCAGAGCATGTGGCAATAGAGATTTCTTTTGGCGTTGAGTGAGGAAAGAATGGAGAGGAGATGTTCTTGGACGAGGGGGTAATGAATGATTTCGTTTCCAAAGGCCACCCGTTGTTCCGCATAATTTTTGGCCTCGGCAAAGGCGCGCCGGGCGCAGGCAAGCGACCCCGCGGCATTGTGGACTCGCGAGGTATTGAGGACATAATCCATGAGGTGATGAAATCCCTCTTCGGCCTTTCCTATCAAATGGGCCTTGGAGTTTTGAAAGTCGATCTCTGCCGTGGGGAGGGATTGGGTCCCGAGTTTGTCTTTGAGGCGTCGGATGGAAAGGTTGTTGATGACCTCACGTCCGTTTTCCTGAATCATATGGGGGACAAAAAAGATGGCGACCCCCTTGGTTCCGGCAGGAGCCCCTTCAGGACGGGCCGCGAGCAGAAAAAACTCGTCCATGGCAGAGCAATACCATTTTTCGGCGGTCAGCAACCAATGTCCCTCAGGATGGGGTCGTGCCGTCCCTTCGATGGCCCCCACATCGGAGCCGCCGGCGCGTTCTGTGATAAATTGAGCCCCGGAAAGGGGATAATCCGACGAAGAGAGGAGGGGGACATATTTTTCTTTTAGAAAATCAGAACCGTGAGCGGAGAGAACACGGATCAGTCCGTCAGTGCACGCCAAGGGGCAAGTAATGCCGGACTCACCCATTTGCCCCAAGAGATAAATTTTTGAGAATTTTTCTAATTCTGTCTTACTTGTAAAAATACCCGCTTCCACCACTTCACGACGGACCCTTTTTGTCTCAAGGGGGAGGACGATCCTTTCAACACAGTTGCCGACAGGATCGTATTTTTCGACACGGGGCAGCTTCTCAGGCCGGGCCACTTCCGTGGTCAAGGCCTCCCAGCGTGGCATTTTCTGCTCCCAATCTTTGAGGACGGAGATGATACGGTTTTTTTCTTTGGAGGGAAGGAGGTAATCGAGTTGATCTTGAAAACCCACATCCTTTGTGAAAAGGGTTTCAATGACGCTGTTGGTATAATCCTGAAGTTTTTTCATAAAATTTCGTTACTAACAGTCCCGAAATTGTGTAGACATTGGGGGACTGTTAGTATTACAGGACCGGCTGTTAGCCCTATCGGGCTGTCTATATTATTTCGGTCCTGTTAATATCGGTCAAAAACGGCAAAGGCGTTTGGAACCGGAGTGATTCCTGCAATAAATAGTTCCTGCCCCCTCAGTTGTTGAAATAATTGGGAGGATCCACCCCCATCAAGATTGAGGGCATAAGTACAATGCTGGCTGATGATCTGTGCCCATTCGCTGAGGGTCAAAAGGACATTTTGGGTAATGGCTAAAATGACTTCATTGTTGGCGGTCATTCCAATGGCGGAGCGCTGGGACCTTGTTCCTGGAACGAGTGAGGGAATTGTCCCGGCGATCACAAGCCGAGGTCCTGACTGGAGGGCTGTGGTAATGTCGGGATTGATCTCAAATTTTCGGGAATGGGTGATTTTCGGCAAATCCTTTTCGATATAAAAGACACCCCATTCCACACGACGAAGGGGATTCAACTGTTTTCCTTTTTGGATCATGAGACCCAAGGGGGCAAAGCCTTCTTGAAAAAATCCTCCGTTGATGACCAATAAGGCATTGCTTTTGACGGCAAAGTCACGGACGGACATGGCGTTCATGCCGTATTGGCGCGCATCCAAGAGATCGAGCTGAATTTTTTTGAGATGAAGACGATAAAGATGGATATGGCCATTTTGATAAGAGATGACTTGGTGGTCAACACCCTTTTGAAGGGTTTCCCACGCCGCTTCGAGGGAACACGGGAGACTGATGAGGAGAAAGAGCCCCAGGATCCACATTTTTTTCATATTTTTCATATTAAATTGCATAGTCATTATGGAGCCGCCGTCAGGAGTTCTACCATGGAACCGTCTTTGAGTTTCTCAGGGAATTGAATGGCCACGATGTCCCCTTCCTTGAGACCGCTTTGGATCTGGACGTCTCCCTTGGTTTGTTGACCGGTGACGATGGAGGTCTTCTTGGCTATCTGGTTGACAATACGATACACAAAGGATTTTTCGCTTTCGTAAAAGATGGCCTGTTCAGGAATCATCAGAATAGTTGTTTTCTCATCGGTAGGGATCTCGATTTCTCCTGCGAGACCATCTTTAAAGACGCCATCATCGTTGGGAAGGATGCAGACGGCCTCTACAAGGCCGGTTTGAGGGTTTACCTCAGGAGAGACATAAGAAATCCGGGCCAGTGTTTTTTTGATGCGAAGAGAGGGAATATTGAAAAAAATCTCAGAACCCACGTTAAGAATGGCCAGCATTTCCTGAGGCAGTTGGATCTTTAGTTTGATGGGATTGATTTGGACCACCTCCATCAAGATGTCTTCGGCGGCAAAAAGGGCCCCTGTGGTGACCCTTTTGCGGCGCACGATTCCGCTCATGGGACTCGTGATGGTTTCCTTGCGGTCGAGGGCATCTAAGAGGGCGATTTCTGATCGGGCCCGATCGGCCTTGGCCTCCAGATAGGTAATTTGTTTCTCTAGAGATTCGGCACTGGGGCCTACTGGTTCTTCTCCGTTTTCACCGGGATTGCGGTTGGTTTCGCCAAGACGGGCATTAGAGGCCTCGATACCGGCTTCGGCCTCTCTCAATTCATTTCGGGCGACCTCGAGTTTCATACCGTTTTCTTCCTGATTGAATTTGAGGAGGGTATCCCCCGGGTTGACAGCGGCCCCTTCATCCACATAGACTGCTTCGACCTTGGCCCCAAAGGTATTCCTGACCTCGAGGCGGTCATAGGCCTCAAGGGTGGCGGCGGCCCTCAATTTCATCACGACTTCCTTCGTGGAGGCCCGAGCCACCAGAAGGGGGAGGGCCTCTTCTTTTTCGACGGTTGTTTTCGCCCTTCTTTTGAAGGAATCCGAGGAGAAGCATCCAGAAGTCATGATGAAAATCAGACTCAAGGCCCCAAGGCCATAAGGCAAAAATGAGATCTTTTTTAAAAGGGGCATCCGGCAGATTATAAGGAGCTAACTTGCTAAAAGCAATAGTCTTTTAAGGATTTTGTTCCCGATGTTTCCCCTTGACACCCCCGATGGTGGATGTTACTCCTCGAAATCCAAAATTCCCAATTAACCATTGATTATCAAGATATAGAGGTTTTTTTGGCTTCCAGAATAGACATGGACAATCTCGTCTCCCTTTGTAAGCGGCGGGGGCTTATTTTTCAATCCAGCGAGATCTATGGGGGTATTAATGGTTTTTGGGACTATGGTCCCTATGGGGTCACTCTCAAGAATAATATCAAGCAGTTTTGGTGGAGGCGTGTTGTCCAGTGGCGAGATGATGTTGTTGGTCTCGACACGTCGATCATTGCCCACCCTCAGGTCTGGGTGGCCTCCGGTCATGTGGCCCATTTTTCGGACCCCATGATTGACTGCAAGAAATGTAAGAGACGATTTCGCGAAGATGATCTTTTTGGGGGCACGGAAGGTCCTCACGAAAAGGAGATTGTTTCAAAAGAGAAGATCAAAGAGACAAAATGCCCCGAATGTGGTGGCGAATTGACGCCTCCTCGGCAGTTTAATCTGATGTTTAAGACCCATGTGGGGGCCCTTGAAGACGAGGGTTCTGTGGCTTATCTTCGCCCAGAGACCTGCCAGTCCATTTTTGCACAGTTTAAAAACACCCAAATTGTTTCACGACAAAAAATCCCCTTCGGCATTGCCCAAGTGGGCAAGAGTTTTCGCAATGAAATTGCGCCTCGCAATTTTATCTTTCGTTCGCGAGAGTTTGAACAGATGGAGCTTGAGTTTTTTGTCAAGGAGGAGGAGAGCACTCGGTGGTATGAATATTGGGTCAAGGAAAGGTTTCAGTGGTTTGTTGACCTTGGGATTCGCAAGGAAAATCTCCGGTTGAGGGAGCATACAAAAGAGGAGCTGGCCCATTATGCCAAGGGCTGCACCGATGTCGAGTATCAATTCCCCTTTGGTTGGTCCGAGCTTGAAGGGATTGCGGATAGAAGCACCTATGATCTGAATCAGCACATGAAGACATCTGGAAAAGATCTGAATTATTTCGAGGAAGAAACAAAGGCCAAGTACGTACCAGCCGTTGTAGAATCCTCCCTGGGGGTTGAGCGCACTTTGTTGACGGTTCTTTGCGATGCCTATGATGAAGAAGAGGTCAAGGGAGAGAAACGTGTTATCATGCGATTTCATCCGGAAATTGCCCCCATTTTTTTGGCCGTTCTCCCCTTGTCCAAGAAACTTGAACCATCGGCAAAGAAGATAGACACGGGCTTAAAAAAACATTTTACTACAGATTTTGATGTTGCCGGGAGTATTGGCCGCCGCTATCGGCGCTTTGATGAGTTGGGGACCCCCTTTTGTGCCACTTATGATTTTGATTCCGAGACGGATCACAAGGTGACCATAAGACACCGGGATAGCATGCAACAAGACCGCATTGCGATAGATCATATTGAAACTTATTTGAGGGATCAGTTAAAAAAGTAAAGGCGTTATTTCCTACCGCTCTTTTAGGGAGTCAGTCATGGTCAAGAGGAAAAAAAACAAAAAGGAACCAAAGTGGGTTTATACCTTTGGCGCCGGGAAATCCGAGGGCAAGGGAAACATGAAAGACCTCCTTGGGGGCAAGGGGGCCAATTTGGCGGAGATGAGTCGCTTGGGCCTTCCGGTTCCTGCGGGATTTACTATTACGACGCACTGTTGCACGGCTTATTTTAAAAATGGTTCTCGCCCTCCGGCATCACTCAAGGTTCAGGTGAATGAGGCTCTCGCCAGGATGGAAAAGATGATGGGGATGAAATTTGGGGATGCCACCAACGCCCTGTTGGTCTCCTGCCGCTCCGGGGCGCGTCAATCCATGCCAGGAATGATGGAAACAGTTTTAAATATTGGTCTTTGCTCGAAGACGATCCCCGGTCTAGTGGCCAAGACGAAATCGGAGCGCTTTGTCTATGATGCCTATCGCCGTCTGATCATGATGTATTCTGATGTGGTGATGGAAAAGGCGGAAGGGATTGAGCCTCAAGAGGGGAGGGGGATTCGGCACCAACTCGAAGGCTTGATGAATGCCATGAAAGAGGCCAAAGGTTACAGCCTGGATACTGATTTTACCGTTGAGGATTTAAAGACCCTTTGTCAGCAGTTCAAAAACCGGATCAAAGAAGTCCTTCATCAGGATTTCCCCGATGATCCCTATGAGCAACTTTGGGGAGGGATTGGGGCTGTTTTCAAGAGTTGGAATGGAAAGCGGGCCATCGCCTATCGCCGGATCGAAAAAATTCCCGATCTTTGGGGAACCGCTGTCAATGTTCAATCCATGGTTTTTGGCAACATGGGTGAGACATCCGCCACAGGGGTGGCCTTTAGTCGCAATCCGGCAACGGGAGAAAACAAATTTTATGGTGAATGGCTTGTCAATGCGCAGGGAGAAGATGTGGTCGCCGGATTGCGTACCCCCAATCCCCTCAATGAATCCACAAAGACGGAACACAATCACCATCTTCCTTCTCTCGAAGCCTCGATGCCGAAGATTTATCGTGAATTGGACCAGATTCAAAAAAGGCTCGAGAGACATTTTCGTGACATGCAAGATATCGAATTTACGATTCAGGAGGGAAAACTTTACATGTTGCAGTGCCGTGTCGGCAAGCGCACAGGGACAGCGGCCCTCAATATGGCGATGGACATGTTAAAAGAGAGACTGATTTCCAAGAAAGAGGCCGTGGGGCGGTTAAAACCCCATCAGCTGGATGAGCTTCTTCATCCCATTGTGGATCCCGTGGCCGAAGAAAAGGCGACAGTTATTGCCAAGGGATTGCCGGCCGGTCCCGGGGCGGCGACGGGCCAAATCGTCTTTACGGCCCATGATGCTGTAGCGCGGGTCAAAGAGGGGAAAAATATTATCCTCGTTCGAGATGAAACCAATCCTGAAGATGTTGAAGGGATGAGGGTGGCTCAGGGAATATTGACGGCCAGAGGGGGCATGACAAGTCATGCGGCCCTCGTGGCTCGTGGTTGGGGCAAGTGCTGCATCGTCGGGGCGGATGCCCTAAAGATCAATAGCAAGGAAAAGATTTTGACCATCAAGGGGCAGGGCTTTCGTGAGGGCGAGGCCCTGACATTGAATGGGACGAAGGGTTATGTCTACGCAGGTCAGCTGCCCATGATTGATGCCTCTGAGAATCCCCGTTTTCAGTCTTTTATGAAATTAGTGGATTCCTTCCGAAAGATGGGGGTGAGGACCAATGCCGACACCCCCGATGATGCCCAGGTGGGAAGGAATTTTGGGGCTGAGGGGATTGGACTTTTTCGCATGGAGCACATGTTTTACGGCAAAGGCAGTGAAGAGCCTTTGTTTATACTGAGAAAAATGATTTTAAGCGAGACTGAAAGTGAAAGAAAACAGGCCCTCAAAGAACTCTTTCCCTATGTGAAGCGGGATGTGAAGTCGACTTTAGGGGTGATGGAAGGGCTTCCCGTGACGATTCGCCTCTTAGACCCCCCTCTCCACGAATTTATCCCTCACAGCGAGGACAAGCAGCAGGCCGTGGCCCGCGCCTTGGGGATTGATACCGCGGAAGTCAAACGACGGGGTGAGGCCCTGCATGAGAGCAATCCCATGATGGGACACCGCGGGGTGCGTTTGGGGATTACTTACCCGGAGGTCACAGAGATGCAGGTGAGGGCTATCTTAGAAGCAGCGGCGGAACTCATTCAGGAGGGTAAAAAGATCCAACCCGAGATTATGATCCCCATCACCTGTGAAAAATTCGAACTGACCCACCAAAAGGGAATCGTGTCGTGTGTGGCCGAGGAAGTAAAAGCCAAGTTTGGGTTGAAAAAACTCCCCTATCTTTTTGGGACGATGATTGAGATACCCCGGGCGGCCCTTTTGGCCGATAAGCTGGCTGAAGAGGCAGAATTCTTTTCTTTTGGAACCAATGATTTGACTCAGATGACCTTTGGTTTTAGTCGTGACGATGTCATGCGGTTTGTTGGAGAGTATACCGACAAAAAAATCCTTGATAAAGACCCCTTTCAAACCATTGATCAAAGTGGCGTGGGCCAGCTCATTGAAATGGCCGCCAAGAAGGGCCGCATGAAACGATCTCATTTGAAATTGGGGATTTGCGGAGAACAAGGGGGTGATCCTGAATCGGTGGCCTTTTGTTATGATCAGGGGCTGAATTATGTCAGTTGTTCTCCTTATCGCGTCCCCATTGCCCGTTTAGCGGCGGCCCAAGCGGCCATCAATCGGAAGGGATAAATTATGAGGCCTCTGGATTGGCGCTCCTTTTTCCTGATGGCCGTCATGGCCTTTAGTTACCTGTCCTGTGCGGGAGATCCTCTTTTTATGTCGATTAGTTCACAACAATTGGCCAGTCCTGTCTTTGTGGCGGTGGATACGGTCAATTCTCGGGCCTACGTCATCAATGCCAATAATCACCTGGAATACTTAGACACCCATTTAACGATCTTGGATATTTCCAATCCCCCCTCCCCGACATTTCTTGATGTGGGTACCAATCCCATTTCCATCCCCAACTTTTCGGGGCAGGCCTATTTTGATCCCGCGACACGCCTGCTTTTTGTCTCTAATCGACTCTCGGATCATAAAGATGACGTGGTGGATACCCTTTTGCGCATTAACGTCGATGAAACCTCGGGATCTTTTGGCGAAGTATCCTCTTTTAATGCCGGGGAGGATCCCTTTGGGGTGGCTTGTTGTGACACCTCCAACCGCCTTTATCTGATCAACGAAGGAACGCTGGGGGTGTACGATATCGGCAGTCCCAGCACTTTTGTCAGTATTTCTCTGGATATCACACTCGGTTCCGGAGACCGGTTAAAGGGTCTGAGTTCGCGGGAGGTGGTTCTCTTGGGAGACCAGGCCTTTGTGACCAATCGCACGGGATTTATCTATGTGATCAATATGACTGAGGTGGGGGATCTTTCCAAAAATCCCATCGATTACGTCATCAGTGGCGGAGGGGATTTGCGGGGCATTGCCACCGATGGAACCTATCTTTATGTCGTCGACCACTCTGAGGATGATCCCTTGCTTCGTATTTTGGATCCTAGTTCATTGACCGCCGTGGATCCTGATACCTCGGCCTTTAATGAGGTGAGTGTGACGAGTATTCAGACGACAGCTATTTCAACGGGGACGGAGCCCCAGGAGGTTGCGATTGTTGGCGGGCGGGCCTTTGTGACCAATACGGGGTCTGATTCCGTGACGGTCATCGATACGGATTCGCGATCTGTCGCCACGACAATTGATCTGACGGCGGGGGGATGGGTGGCGGACGAGCCGACGGGGATCACGGGTTTTACCGTGGGGGACAATAATTATGTGTATGTGACCAATCTCAAGAGCGACAATATTTCTATTATTGATGCCAATGCCTTGTCGGTGGTGGCCGATTATCCGTAATCCTCTCATTTGTCCATCGAGTACCCAATATGTAGTGGTCGTTATCCACAGCCACCCCCACTAATGGTATTTTTACTTTACAATAATAAGAAAAATGTGTTAAAAATACCAATAATCACACGAAATTACTTAGCCCCTCTCCTCATCATGTTCATGAAGGTAAGGGGCCATCCCTACCTTAATAAACTATAATAGGGAGAGGGATAATCTTTTGGGTATTGAATGAAAATTAAGAAACTGGAGTTGCACGGTTTCAAATCCTTCGTCGATCCCACCGTGATTGACTTTGATCTCCCGCTTATTGGTATTGTGGGTCCGAATGGTTGCGGCAAATCCAATGTTGTGGATGCCCTCCGCTGGGTGATGGGGGAAATGAGCGCCAAGCATTTGCGGGGCCAATCGATGGAAGATGTCATCTTCAATGGCTCCGATTCGAGACCCCCCTTGGGGATGGCGTCGGTCTCTTTGACCCTTTCCTGCGAAGATGGGATTATTCCCGTTGATTATGCCAACTTTTCTGAAATCACCGTCACCCGCCGTCTTTATCGTTCAGGGGAGAGTGAATACTTAATCAATAATGTGGCGTGTCGACTCCGAGACATTTACGACCTCTTTTTGGGGACGGGTGTCGGGACGAAGGCCTACTCCATGATTGAACAGGGGCGCATTGATTTTGCCATCAATTCCAAACCCGTGGATCGTCGTTTGCTCATTGAAGAAGCGGCGGGCGTTTCAAAGTTTAAAAACCGCCGAGAGGGAGCCCTACGATTGGTGGAGTCCACCAAGGCCAATTTGTTGCGTTTGAATGACATTATTGCTGAAATAAAAAGACAGATCAATTCACTGGATCGTCAGGCGCGAAAGGCGGAACGGTATAAAGTTCTTCGCGAAGAACTTAAAACGATTGAAGTGCATTTGAGTGCGCTCACATTTTTGGAACAGTCACAAGAGCTCAATGACCTTAAAAATCTCCTGAAAAGTTGGGATGAAAAAGAGACAGAGACCCAAGCTCGCCTGTCTTCATCGGAGGTCGAACAAGGATCCCTCCAGATCAAAATGACAGAAAGTGAAGGGCAATTAACGGAACTTCAGGAAAAAATCTATGAAGTGACCAATCAGATCCAGCTTTTGGAGACACAGCAGACGTACAAAAAACAAGAAACAGAAAATCTAAAAAAGCAAAATGATCGGTATCTCCACGAAATCCAGTTGGGAAAGGAAAAAAGGGGGCAGATCGCCTCTGAATTGGATGATTATAACAAACAAAAGACCGATCTTTCCAATGAGGTGAATGGCGTTCATACAGTCCTTGAGGAGGCCCAAACGCGCTGGAATATTATTCATGAGCAAAGTATTCAGGAAACGGAAAAAATTGAATCCGGAAAAAATGAATTGAGCGAGAGTCAAAGTCGGATGGCGACGTCAGAGAGCCAGAAAACCAGTCATGAACGCCAGAGAATCGATATGAAGGGACGGCTAGCCCGTTGCCGGGCGGAATGGGGAGAGACAGAAAAACAGTATCAAGGGTCTCAGGGGCTCTGTGGCGAGGTCAAAGAAGAATTGATGTCGCTGACGGCGGAACGTTCTCAAGTTCTTGAATATGTTGCACATCATAAAAAAGACATAGAATCCAAAAAACTAGATTTGGAGTCCCGTGCAGAAATCTTGAAACAAAATCAGGAAACCCTGGTATTGAAACGGTCTCAGTTGAGATCGCTGATGGACCTTCAGAGGCACTATGAGGGCTTTCAGGATGGGGTTCAGGCCGTGATGCGACAGACGAAGCTGGAGGGGAAAAGAGACAGGATTTTTGGAGTGGTGGCCGATTTTATTGAGACACAACCGCAATATGAACAGGCATTGAGTGCGGTGCTTGGTGAAAAATTGCAATATGTCGTTGTCAAAAGTCACCAAGAAGGGGTCGAGGCCATTTCTTACCTAAAAGAACAGTGCTCAGGTCGTAGCACCTTTATTCCTTTGGAGGTGCGTGAGGGGAAAACGGCGGAAAAGCTGAGTCGGGAAAAGGGGTACATGGGACCTCTTCTGGATCATGTCAATATTAAAGAGGAATACAAAAAGATTGGCAATTATCTCCTAGGAGATGTGGTTTTAGTAGATGAGCTGGTCAATGCCTTGCGGCTTTGGCAGGCCAACGGCCACAAAAATATCCTGGTGACATTAGAGGGTGATGTTGTGGATCCTTATGGAGTTGTCAGCGGGGGGCGGCGCAATGGAAAGAGCCTTGATATCCTGAAGACAAAGAGAAAAATTAGCGACTTAAAAGACATTGTGATGGAAATGGAGCAGGAGGCCAGCCTGCAGGAAGACACCTTGAGCCAACTCGAGGGAAAAATTTCTTCCATGAGTCTTGATCTGGAAAAACAGGTCAGAATTTCTCATGAACAGGAAATGCAAGCGGCTGCCCTTGAAAAGGACCTCTTTCATCACCAGGAAGTTTTTAATAATTTTCAAGAAAGAAAAGAGGCTTTAGAGAAAGAAATCGCCGAATTGTCTTCTGAAGAAGAAAACATTGAGAATTCTATTGTCCGAACTCAGCAATCAAAAGAAGAGCTCCTGACGCTGCGTGAGCGATTGCAAACAGAGATTGAGCTTCTTCAAAAAAACCATGACAATCTCAAAGAGGAGTTACAGAAGGCCTCTGAAAGACTGATGGAGGCGCGTATTGCGGCCGTTTCTGCCGATGAAAAAGTGAGCGCCATTGATAAAAATGTTGAGAGACTTGAAAGATCCAACCAGGATGCCCAGTCGATGATCGATCGTCATATGGCGGAAATTACGGAAGCCAACCAAAAAATTTCAACCTTGAAACAAGAATGCGAAGAATGTGTCCGTTCATGGGAAGGTTTGCGACAAGATTCGGATTCCCTTAAGATTCATTACGGGACCCTTAAAGAAGAGTATGAGGCCTTGGCGACTCAAAAATCGGAAAAAGAAATAGAGATCCGTACCATTCGCAGGGAGAATGATCTTGCCAAGGATCATACGGGCAATTTGCGTGTGACGATGACCCGCTTGGAAGGGGATATGGGACATCTCGAGAATCAAATTCAAGAACGCTATCATACCAATTTGAGGGAGGTAGCGGCTCATTACGCGGGGAAACCCATCGAGATTGAATCTCCTGAAGAAAAAGTCAAGGAATTGCGTGAAAAATTGGAAAAGATGGGAGATGTCAATCTTGGCGCCATTCCGGAATATGAAGAATTGATAAAACGTTGTGAATTCTTGCAAGAGCAATATCGAGACCTAGAATCTTCCATCGAATCTCTCCAAAAGGCGATCGTCAAGATCAATCGCTTAACCCGGGAACGTTTTGAAAAGACCTTTCATCTGGTCAATGAAAAGTTCAAGGTCCTTTTTCCAAAACTCTTTGAGGGAGGCAAGGGTGAGTTGTATTTGACGGATGAAAATGACCTGCTGAATTCGGGCGTTGATATCTTGGTTCAGCCGCCCGGTAAAAAACTTTCTCACATGGCACTCTTGTCGGGTGGCGAGAAGGCCCTGGCAGCGGTGGCCTTTATCTTTTCTATCTTTTTGGTCAAACCCTCGCCCTTCTGTGTCTTGGACGAGGTAGATGCCCCCTTGGATGATGTCAATGTCAAGCGCTTCCATCAGCTTATTCAGGAGATGACGGATCGTTCTCAGTTCATCATCATCACCCACAACAAACAGACCATGGAGATTGCCAACGCCCTCTACGGGGTGACGATGCAGGAGCCCGGTGTCTCCAAGATTGTGTCTGTCAGGATGCATGAGGCCCCTTCCGCGGCGGCCTAGTGGTGTGCGTCCTTGCCACGTATCACTTATTTCATTTCAGTGACTAAGGCTTGAAGGGTTTTCTTGGCATCGCCGAAAAGCATTCGGTTGTTGTCGAGATAGAAGAGCGGATTTTCGATTCCTGCAAAGCCAGAAGCCATGGAGCGCTTCATGACAATAATGGATTTGGCGCGGTACACATCAACGATCGGCATTCCATAGATGGGGCTGGTCTTGTCGGTGCGGGCCGCGGGGTTTACGACATCGTTCGCTCCCACCACCAAGGCCACATCGCATTGCGGCATTTCTGAATTGATCTCGTCCATCTCAACCAAATCGGTGTAGGGAATATCGGCCTCCGCCAGAAGCACATTCATGTGTCCCGGCATGCGGCCGGCGACGGGATGAATCGCAAACTTGACCGTCACGCCGCGCTCTTTAAGTTTGTCATACAGCTCGCGTACCTTATGCTGGGCCTGTGCTACAGCCATTCCATAGCCGGGGACAATGACCACAAGACTGGCCTGTCCCATGGCCATCGCTGCATCTTCAACAGTTTCAACATTGTAAGTCTTCTGAACACCGTCTCCCTTGGCGGCCTGCACTTGTCCAAAGGCGCCGAAGAGCACATTGGTAAACGACCGGTTCATAGCGCGGCACATAATGATCGAGAGGATCAGACCACTGGATCCGTCCAACGCACCGGCGGTGATGAGTAGTTTGTTATCCAGCACAAAGCCCATCGCAACCGCCGAAAGACCGGCGTATGCATTGAGTATTGCAATAACCGTCGGCATATCCGCGCCGCCGATCGGGATAATCATCAGCACGCCGAAGAGAAGCGAGAAGGCGATGATGATCGGAAAGAGAAAGGGTGCATAAGACGCGGTCGGGTTGGTGATTAACAAAATTCCCAAGGTTGCGGCCATCAAAAGAAGACCGATGTTTATAAAATTTTGTCCGCGATAGGTAACGGGTCTTTGCGGGATCCACTTTACTTCCTGCAGTTTACCGGCGGCCATCAAGCTTCCCGTGACGGTGACGAATCCGAGCAGGATCTCAAAAATAATAGCAATCATTCGGAAGGTAGTCAGATTTTCAGGACCTTCACCGAACCAGAGGTAAAATTTAGCCGTTCCCACAAGACCTGCGGCCAATCCGCCGAAGGCGTGGGAAAGAGCTGTTCGTTGAGGAACCGCTGTCAGAGGCACATGAGCGAGAGGCCATCCGACGACGAAGCCAAGCACGATCGGAATAATGATCCACCAATGGTTGACGACTTCCGGCATGGCCCAAGTTGACAGAATTGCGACCAACATGGCGGCCACGCCGGCGATCACACCGCGACGGGCGGTCTTGGGGTCATTCATCCAATTGAGTGAAAAGATGAAGAGGGCTGTGGCAATGAGATAAGAGGATTGGACGAGGGCGTGCATCATTATTTCTTGCCCCTTTCGTCCGTCTTGAACATTTTAAGCATTCGGTCGGTGATCAAGAAACCGCTGACGATGTTGGTCATCGAAGCAAAGAGGGCAACGGCGCCCATGATGCGGATCGTTAACGGGTAGTCTGACCCGGCGACAATGATGGATCCGACGACGGCAATCGCTGAAATTGCGTTGGTGATCGACATCAGCGGGGTGTGCAAGAGACGGGACACGCGTCGGATAACTCCCAGCCCTATAAAGGTGGCGAGCGCAAAGACGAATAATTGTGACCAAATGTCGGGACTTGTCACTTGAGTCCTCCTTTAAACAGGTCGTGAACCACAGCGCCGCCGTGCGTGATGAGAGATCCTTTGATGATGTCATCCTCACGATTTAGGTTAAACTGTTTTTGTTCTTTATCCCAGAAGTGAGCCAAAAAGTTGTACAAGTTGTTTGAGAACATGAGACTCGCATCGCGTGCGACGCGGGCGGGGAGGTTGGCGGTGCCGATCACGGTGACACCGTTGATCTCGACATCCTCGTTCACTTTGGATCCTTCCACATTACCGCCGGTCTCAACGGCCATATCCACAACGACACTGCCCGGCTTCATTTGTGACAAAATATCTTTGGTGATGATGAGAGGCGCCTTTTTACCAAAGACCTGCGCGGTAGTGATGACCACATCGGCTTGCGCACAGGCTTTCTTCATTCCTTCGCGCTGTTTGGCAAGCTGTTCAGTGGTCAACTGTTTGGCGTATCCATCCTTGGTTTGACCGGTTTCACCCAAATCGATCTGTAAAAATTTAGCTCCGAGTGAACGCACCTGTTCTTCGACGACGGGACGGGTATCAAAGGCCTCGACGACCGCGCCCAAACGACGGGCGGTCGCAATGGCCTGAAGTCCGGCAACTCCGGCTCCAATAATGAAGACGCGAGCAGGTTTGATCGTACCAGACGGGGTGCTCATCATTGGGAAGACCTTGTCGATCTTTGAGGCGGCGCTCAATACGGCCACATAACCGCCGAGATTCGCTTGCGAACTCAAGACATCCATTTTTTGAGCAATGGTCGTCCGGGGAATCATTTCCATGGAAATGGCGCTGATGCCTTGTTGGGTAAAGGATTGGATGAGATCGGGTTCATTAAAGGGATCCAAGTAGCTAATATGAATACTGCCTTTTTTGAGCTGAGAAATTTCTGCCTTATCAGGTTTTCTGAGTCGCAACACAATGTCTGCAGAGGAAAGTAAGTTCTGACGGTCTCTGTTGATGGTCGCACCAGCCTCTTGATAGTCTTGATCCTGATAAGAACAGGAGAGCCCTAGACCGGATTCGATTTCCACTTCAGCCCCTAGGGAGACCAGTTTTTTCACGATCTCAGGGGTCATGGAGACGCGGGTCTCTTCGGGATGGGTCTCTTTGGGTAGGACAATTTTCATGACTTTCTCCAAGGGAGAAACCTATGAAGGTCCCTTCCCTACATAGTCCCAACGTCGTTGGGGCATGACTTTAGGGGCTCTCTCCTATCATAATTGAGGCAAATCCAAATATGATCTTGATCATGGTCCAATTCGACGGGAAAAGTCCTGAGATTCAGCGTTGTTGCGGCATCCCGTCGATTGTGGCTGGGGTTTATACCATGCCCATGGCGGATGTCAAATCGCCAGCCATGAGCGGCGCATTTGATGATGAAGTGAGGTTCTAAGACACCTTTGGAGAGCGGATAATCGGCATGGGGACAGGCATCCTTGATGGCAAAAAATTCGTCCCCTACCCGAAAGAGGGCGATTGAAAATCGATCCAGGGAAAGGGATTTGGCCTGGCCGGGCTTCATTTCCGAGATCTTGCCCCCAAAGACACGACCGTCTACAATCTTGGCCCGTTTGTGAGGGGGGAGATGTTCCTTCCTACTCATAGGGAAGGTCTTTTACCCGAGATTCTGCGGGTTTTCAATATTTCTTTCCAGTACCTTACTATATTCATAAAAATGTTTGTGGGCGGCCAGGTGCCACAGGCCCTCTTTTAAATAATGACGGTTGGTTTTTAAGATCTGGCCTAGGGTGTTGACAAAGAAGTCACGTCTTGGACGGTCGATCGTCAGTAAATAGTATCTTAACATTTTGGCCAGACGACTGATGTTATAAGTAACATGTTTGGCCGAAAATTTTTTCTTGGGGTGAAGGGGCACGTGTTGAATGGCCTTTAATGTGCCACAGAGCCTCTTGCTGTAATTCTCATAAGAATAGAGCTCGTTCAGCAGCTGGATATAACCCCTTCTCAATTCATCCACGCTCATATTTTTGGGGATAATATTTGTATCAGCCTGATCGGTATATTGATGATTCTGTTGCAAGCGCCCTTCATTCTTAAGTCGATTCCAGAGGGGTGTGTTGGCGGGGGCATTGAGCATGCCCGTCATGGAGATCGGGATATTGGCCTTGTTGATAAAATCGAGTTGTTCCTTGAAAACCTCTTTCGAATCGTTGTCGAATCCCACGATCATCCCCGCCCAGACAATCAGGCCATAGGATTGGATAGTCCTGACATCCTGGATCAAATCGCCTGTTGTATTTTGAATCTTGTTGGCTTCGATGAGATTTTCTTTTTTGGGGGTTTCGATGCCAATAAAGACGCTGTGAAAACCGGTCTCTGTCATGAGTTCCAAGAGTTCCTTGTCCCGGGCCAGGGTAATGGTCACCTGTGTCGAAAATCTCAGAGGCCGTTTCAAGGTCTTGTTGAATTCTATAAGGACCCTGCATGTCTCCTTGGCGTGGCGTTTGTTGCCGATGAAATTGTCGTCCGCAAAAAAGACACTATCGCGTCCTAGACGCCACATATGAGGATACAGGGCCTCAAGCTCTGCGCCGATCTGATCGGGCGTCTTTTGACGCACCTTTTGTCCCAAGTAAAGGATCACATCACAGAACTCACAACTAAAGGGACAGCCCCGTGTGGTCTGCATGGGCACGCGGCCGTAATGTTGCAGTTTTACCAAATCCCACCTGGGAATGGGCGATGAAACCATGTCAATCTTTTCTTTTTCCTCATAACGCTCATGAATGCGGCCTCTCTCAAAGTCTTTTAAAAACTGGGGCCAGATCCTCTCGCCTTCCCCCACAAAAAGGATATCCGTATGGGATTCACACTCTTGGGGACAGAGGGAGGCGTAAGGGCCTCCCAGGGCCACAAGCCTCCCTTTTTTGCGAAATGTGTCCGCGATTTGAAAGGTGCGAGGGGACTGGATATTGTAACCCGTGAGACACACGAGATCGGCGTTTATTTCAAAGTCAATGGGCTCAATATTTTCATCGCAAAGAAGGATGTCATGATGCGGGGGAATCATGGCGGCAAGGGTGGGCAGGGCCAGGTTGGACATGGCATAGCGTGTCCCGCCGATATCATTGGTGTGATGAAAGCCCCAAAACGTGTCTGGGAATTTGGGATTGATGAGTAAAAATTTCATTTTCAATAACCCCTTTTGTTGTGTGAGGATGACCGAGGTCATTGACTGACAGGACGATGACTCTAAGTCAATGATTTTATTAATATTTATCGTTTCTAACGTTCAGAATGTAAAGTATTGCAATAGGAAATTGCCTTGCCAAAAAGAGGGAGGAGCCTTTATGATGGCCTTTCGATTTTACCCAATAAAAATGGAGGGCCAAAACATGTTGGACGCCGATCCTATCCAACACCATCTTGAGACGGAAAAAATAGGGCGGACGCTCCGCTGCTTAGGGGAGATAGAATCCACCAATACTGAATGCTATCAAGAAGGTCTTAAAGGGGCCTCCGAGGGGCTTGTAATCGTCGCTGATTATCAGAGGAGCGGTCGCGGGCGACTTCAAAGACAATGGGAATCTCCACGGGGCAAAAATCTTCTTTTTTCCGTTCTTTTGCGACCCTCCCTCTCGGCAGAATCAGCGATCCAACTGACACTGGTCGCGGCTGTGGCCTTTCAGAAAGAATTAGAAAATTTTCTAAAGATTCGGGCCCAGGTCAAGTGGCCCAACGATCTGCTCATCAATAATTTAAAGGTGGGTGGAATCTTGATGGAGATGCATGTACAGAAGGAAAGGCTCGATTTTGTCGTCCTGGGCATGGGGCTTAATGTGAATAGTGAAGCCAAAGACTTTTCCGAGGAATTACGGTCTCGTCTGACGACGCTTTACAAGCACAAAGGAGAGAAAATAGATCGCTCTCATCTCTTGGCTCGGTTATTAAACAGCTTTGAGAAGGAATATCGGCGCTTTCTTGCGGGAGGATGGTCCGGCATTTTGGCGGAGTATGACAAGATATTGGCCATCAAGAACAAAAGTGTCCGAGTCGTTCTCCCCCGGGGATCTTTTGAGGGAAAGGTCCAGGGAGTTCATGAAAATGGCGCCTTGATCGTTGTCAATAGTCAGGGGCGTCGGGAATTGGTTTTGGCGGGGGAGATTGAAAATTTGGAGGATTAAATGCTCTTGGCGATTGATGTAGGCAATACACATACCGTTTTGGGGCTCTATGAGGGAAAGGTCCTCAAGTATCACTGGCGCATCGAAACCCATAAGGAAAAAACGGCCGATGAATTGGGCATCTTGATTCTTGACTTGTTTCGCCTCTCCCAAGATGGAAATGTTTCTCTCTCCCCCTCCATTCAGGGAATCATCATTTCTAATGTCGTGCCTCCCATGCAGCATGCCTTAATGCGAATGTCTGAGCGCTATTTCAACCAAACGCCTTTATTTGTGGTCCCGGGGATCAAGACCAAGATGAAGATTAAATATTATAAAATGGAAGAAGTGGGGGCCGATCGCATTGTCAATGCCGTGGGGGCTTATTATAAGTACAAGAAACCTCTTATTGTCGTGGATTTTGGAACGGCAACGACCTTTGATTACGTGACGGCCAAGGGTGAGTATATAGGAGGGTTGATTACACCGGGTATTGTTATCTCCAATGAAGCCCTTTCCGAGAGGGCCTCACGCCTTCCCCGTGTCGAGATCATAAAACCCCGTCGCTTGATTGGACGTTCCACCGTTGAGAGTATCCAGTCGGGTGTCTTTTATGGTTATGTGGGATTGGTGGATGGAATTGTGAACCGGATGAAAAAGGAGGTAAAAAATCGCCCCTTGGTGATTGGAACGGGGGGGTTGGCCAATCTTGTCGCCAGTGAGTCAAAAACAATCCAAAAAGTCGATCCTCTTTTGACCTTGGAAGGTCTCAGGCTTTTATATTCTTTCAATACCAATTCAAAATGCTAGTCCATTTTCATTTCTCTTTTTCTTTTTCCCTTGTCCAGTCGGAGACCGGGGTGAAGGATCTTTCCATCGGCTGTATAGAGCCCTTTTAATAGATTTTTTTCGTGTTCTATGACCCCGGGCCATCCCCATCGGGCAATCTTTTGGATATAGGGGAGGGTTTGATCGGTTAAGGCCTTTGTGGCTGTCAGGCAGACAAGGGAAGGGATATTGGGCACGCAGAAATGCGTGACTCCATGATAGAGGAAGACGGGGTCTTGGATCGTCGTGACCCGGCTGGAGGCCACACAGCCTCCCTGATCGATGGCCACATCCACAATCACGGATCCCGGCCGCATCATTTGGACCATCCTTTTTGTCACGAGCCTTTCGGTCTTGCGCCCCTTGATATGAACGGCGCCGATCAAGAGATTGGTTTCAGGAAGGAGTCTTTTTATGGTTGATGGTCGTGAAAGAAAGGTATGCACCTGTTTTCTATAATGCAGATGGATTTTTCGGAGTTTTTTGACATCAATATCAATGATATTGACATGACATCCTAATCCGTGGGCTATTTTCAGCGCGCTTAAGCCCACGGTGCCCGCTCCCAGAATAGTGATGTGTCCCTCCGGTTTTTCTTCGATTTCAGAGAGTAAAATGCCGCGTCCTCCCCAATCCCGACGAAGATAGTTGGCCCCAATGATGACGGAGAGTTTTCCGGCAATTTCACTCATGGAGCTCAGGAGGGGAAGATGTCCCTCTGGAGTTTCAACCAACTCATAGCCAAAGGCCGTGATGTTTTTTTTCAATAATGTCTTGGTCAGGGCTCGATGGTCGGCAAGATGAAGAAAGGTGAAAAGGATCTGATTGTCTTGAAGGAGAAAATATTCTTCGGGTTCGGGTTCTTTGACCTTGACGATGAGCTCGGCCCGACGGAACAGGTCTCTTTTACTGGAGGTGATTTTGGCGCCGCTTTTTCGATAGTGTGTGTCTGTGTAACCAGAGCAGATTCCGGCCTGCGTCTCGATGAGGATCGTATGACCCGAGGCCACCAGTTGCCTGGCCCCTCGAGGGGTCAGGGCGACGCGATTCTCCCCATTTTTAATTTCCTTGGGTATCCCAATGAGCATGGCTTTCTCCGCAGGAGAAACCTAGAATGGTTTCTTCCTTACATAGTCCCAACGTCGTTGGGGCATGAATATCAATGTACCATGAATCAAAGGGACCGACAATTGACAAAGAAATCCGACAACTCTTTGTGGGACACGATACTAGCGTGCGCTTTAAATGGAAGGATACCAAAGCCCCTTGATAAGGACATCCACGACCTCTTTGCGCGAAAATTCGGGAGGGGGATATTTTCCGCTGGACAACATTTCCCGGACCTTGGTTCCCGATAAAAAGACGTGATGGGAGGAATCATGGGGACAGGTCTTTGAGGAGACCATGCCAAGGCAGGATTTACAAAAGGCGGCGTGTTCAAAATTGAGTGTGATGATCTTAAGCTCTCCCGGTTCATAGGTCTCAAAGATCTTTTGGGCATCGTAGGAGCCATAATAATTGCCGACACCGGCATGATCACGTCCCACAATGAAATGGGTGCAGCCATAATTTTGACGAACAATGGCGTGGAAGATGGCCTCTCGTGGCCCCGCATAACGCATGGCGGCCGGCATCACGGTCAGCATGGTTCGATGGGGAGGAAAATAGGCACTGATAAGGGCCTGATAACTTTTCATGCGGATATCTGCAGGGATATCCCCTTCTTTTGTGGCCCCCACGAGGGGGTGGATGAGGACCCCATCCACTATTTCCAGGGCACATTTCAAAAGGTATTCGTGGGCACGGTGGATGGGATTTCGTGTCTGAAAGCCGACGACGGTTTTCCATCCCTGTTTTTCAAATTCCTGACGTGTCTGAAGAGGATCAAGGCGGAACTCCAAGAAGTCAGTGTATTGAATACGCTTTAGGATGCTGACCCTGCCTCCGAGATAGTAAGCCCCCTGTTGATAAACAACTGCCACACCAGGATGGGCCTCATCCGTTGTCCGGTAGACATTTTCGGCCTCACGCTTTTTGTCATATTTAAATTTGTCCTCCAGATGAAGGATGGCAACGGGTTGTTCACTGTTGTCGCAGAGAACGATGTCGTCCCCTGGATTGAGATGTCCGGCCTCTTCTTCGGTGACTGAAAGGGTAATGGGGAGGGACCACGGGGTTTTGTTTTTCAGACGCAGGGTCTCCACGACAGAATCATAATCCTCTTTTGTCATGAATCCCTCGAGAGGCGAGAGGGCCCCGCAGGCGATCATGTCGAGGTCACTCATTTCGCGACTGTTGAGGTGAATCTTTTTTAATTCGGGGAGCTTTTTTTCCCATTCTCTGATTTCCAATGGGGAGAGGACACGATGGATAAGAGTCCCCCCGTGGGCGGGAACTAATGATGGGATACTCACTTTGATTCCTCCTTTAGTAAGGCCGGTAGAGTTCACTATGATGAAGACCCGGCCGAGGCTTGGTCTTAGGATTCTCCATCATTAAAGTCAAGGCAAAAAAAGCCGCAATTGTTTGATAATGTTGGAGAATTTGATTGCGAATCTTGGACGAGATAGGTATCTTTGGGACAATGCAACGATTCTATCGCCTCGTTCTTGCAAGCATCCTTTTTTTGGTCGTTTTTTTGCCCCTTGAGGGAAGGGCGGGCTTTGATCCCAGTTTAAAATGGCGAACCCTGGAAACCCCCCATTTCGCCCTTCATCACCCCTCCCATCTTCAAGAGGCCGCTCAAAAGGTTTCTAGTCTTCTAGAAAAGACCTATGAGGACATGAGCAAAGAATGGGGTGTTTATCCCTGGGGTCGGACCCAAGTGGTCTTGGTCGATGATCGGGATGATGCCAACGGAATGGCGACGGTCCTTCCCTACAATACAATTATCCTCTACCTCTCCGCCCCGACGGCAAATAGCCCGCTGGCGACCTATAGTGATTGGCTCGAGGAATTGGTGACTCATGAATCCATCCACATCCTTCACTTAAGTGATGTGGGGTATCCCATGAAGATCCTAAAATTTCTCTTTGGAAAATTGATTGCCCCCAATGGTTTGAGTCCGGGATGGGTGACGGAGGGGGTCGCCACCTACTTTGAGACGGCGAAGACAAAGGGGGGGAGGGGGCGTTCGAGTTTTGCCGAGATGCTTCTTCGTACGGATATTCTCCAGGATGATTTTTTGCCCATCGATAAGGCCGGGGGAGGGGGGTATGACTGGCCCTCCTGGTTGGTTCGTTATATTTATGGGGTCGAATTTTGGCAATATTTGTCCAAGAGATATGGTGAGGAAAAAATCATCCAGTTGAGTCACAAATTTGGCAGCTCCCCCCTCCTCTTCATGATCAATCGTCAGGCCAAGAAGGTCTATGGCAAAAGTTTCTACAAACTTTGGGAGGAATGGGAGATCCTACTGAGGGCCAGATACAATCTGGAAAAGGGAAAATTGGAATCTCAAGGCCTGATAGAAGGGGAGACTCTTATTGATCAGGAAGGTCTCTTGTCCCAGCCGACTTTTATCGAAGGGGGAAAAAAGATCCTCTATTTGAGGGAATCGTCTCATTTTAGACCGGCACTGTGGGTTTTTGATGGGACGACAGGAAAAAGCGAAAAATTTCTTGATAAATATAGCCCCCAACAGATGTCGTGGGATAACGAAGGAAAAAAGCTCGCCTTTGCCTCCGCTCACAAAATCAAACGCTACAATTATTATTCAGACCTTTATCTTTACGATACCGAGAAAAAGAAACTCAAGGGGTTGACCCAGGGAAAAAGGGCGCGTGACCCCGATTTTTCCCCCGATGGCAAAAAGATTGTCTTTTCCCTCCACGAACCCATGGGAGATCGATTGGCCGTTGTCGATGTGGCCACAAAGGAGATCAGCTTTTTGACGGAGCCAGAACCCTATGTCGTGATCGATCAGCCACGATGGTCTCCTGATGGACAATCGATCGCCGCCTCTGTCTGGCGGTCCCACACCCGCCGGAATATAGAGATCTTTGACACCCAGGGGCATTCAAAAAGGGTGACGAGCAACAGTACTTCTCTAGAGCGTCATCCCAGCTGGGACCCTAAGGGTCGGTTTCTCTATTATACCTCGGATCAAACAGGCATTGATAACATCTATCGCTATGATGTTCATAATGGACATCATGAACAATTGACCCGTGTCCTGACAGGGGCCTCGGAGCCCGCTGTCGATCCTCAGGGAGAACGGATTGTCTTTCGTTACTATAAGGGAGGCTCCTTTGAGATCAGAAGTTTAGAGCTAAAATCTCCTTTGACCGAGGTCGGAAGTGGGGTCGGCAATACGATTGCCGACACCCCCGTGACTCCTGATCTTACGGGCGACTCTTTTCCTCCCCTAGAGGGGAAAAAATACAATCCCTTCAAGACCCTCTTTCTTCCCCGCTATCTGGTGCCCAATGTTGCCTTTGTGGACAATTCTATTTTTGCCTCGGGGGCGGTGGGAAGTTACGACCCTCTTCGATGGCATAACTGGTATGGCAATGTGACGTACCGGTCTGACAATCAATATATTGGTTATGGGGGCGGTTACAGTTATCAGCGTTTTTGGCCGACATTTTATACAGGATATATCAATTATGCGGTCAACTACGGAAATATTTTCGGGACGGGAAATGATTACTTCGAAAAAAGGTGGCGCGCCTTTGGAGGGGCGGGGATTGTTTTGGCAAACTATCATAGTTTGAATACCCATTATTTCTTTGAGGATCGAAATGCGGATTCTGTTATACCTGCGGGGGCGACCTTGGTTCCTGTTGAGGGGAGTTATTCAGGTTTCAAAAACACGTATGAATTCGTCAAGACAGGGCAGACGGCGGCGGCGATTAGTCCTGAGTGGGGACAAAGTGTTCGTTTAAATTTTGAGATAACCGACAGTCTCCTAGGGGCGAGCTCTCAGCTCGAACGGCGCGTTTTTTGGGGGGATGGGCGACAGTATTTGAGGATCCCCGGGACGCGGCATCATGTCTTGGCCTTGAGACTGGGGGGAGGAATCAGTTTTGGGGATGTCCTGACCCAGGGATCTTTTGGCCTGGGGGGATCCTTGGGAGAAAGCCCGCTGACAACGGCCTCCACACGCGTCTTTACGATGCGAGGGCTTCCCTTGGTCACCTTTTCCAGAGAGAGGGTCATGATTTTTTCGACGGAGTATCGCCTCCCTCTTTTTCGCGTTCAGCGGGGCCTGGGCACGACCCCTTTATTTCTTCGGAGTGCCCATATGGCCCTTTTTTCCGATGCCGGGGATGCCTGGAATGCCAGTCAAAAGACGGGCGGGTTGACGGATTTCTTCGATGACTTTATGGTGAGTGTCGGCCTAGAGCTTCGAGGGGATTTTGTCCTTGGATATGGATTGCCCGTTGTGGGACGGCTGGGTTACGGGATCTTGGTCGTCAACCGGGACCGGATACTGGG
>Ga0156191_1072_pt2 | contig 38080 bp, 39 predicted proteins | sample RifCSPlowO2_12_FD_107844 | JGI IMG/M metagenome (GOLD analysis project Ga0156191, IMG submission 107844) | Deltaproteobacteria bacterium RIFCSPLOWO2_12_FULL_50_11
GCCCCGGCCAGGTTGAAACAAGCAATTTCCCTCAATAACCTCCATAGGCCGTAAGGTGATCGAGGGAAATAAAGCCGCTCGAGAACATGTTATATCTCCCCTGACGACCTCTTTAATAGTTCCCGTCGCAATTTATGCAAGGCCACGTGGGCCACGATAATCTTGAACATCTCACGGGACAGCGGAAAGTGATACCCCTTTTCTCTCACTTCCATAGGCGTTGCCAAGGCGATATGAACCGTCCCTATGGGTTTGTCCTTTGTTCCTCCAGTGGGTCCTGCGATTCCTGTAACCGCTAAACCATAAGTGGTCTGCGCCAGACGCCTGACCTGAACAGCCATTTCCTTGGCCACAACCCCACTGACAGCCCCATGCTCTTTGAGGATGTCCGGGGAAATGCCCAGAATATCCTGCTTGGATCGATTGCTGTAAACAACGCATCCCCGATCCACATAGGCCGAACTCCCAGAAACATTGGTCAACATGTGAGTCATCAATCCACCCGTACAGGATTCGGCCAAGGCAATCGTCGCCTTCTGAGCCTTAAGAAGTCTTCCAACGACTTGTTCAATCGTCTCTTCCCCCGTCGCAAAGATCTTTTCGCCCAATGCCTGACGGATATATGCCTCAGCCTGATCCAGTCCCCTCTGAACACTTGTCGAATCATTGCCCTTCCTCACTAGTTTGAGGATAATTTCAGGAAAAGAGACACGATAGGAGAGCCGTAGGGGTCCAAAATCATGGGATTTAAGGCACTCATTGATTTCGGCCTCGGCCAATCCAAAACACCTTAGGACACGATGGTCATAAAAATGGGAAGGACCAATGAGTTTTTTCAATTCCGGAAGAACCCCATCACAAAACTGTTGTTTCATTTCCTGAGGAACACCGGGCAGGCAAAAAAAAGTCGTCTCTTTAACCTTAAGAAAATATCCTGGGGCCGTTCCAAGCTTATTAGGAAGCAGCAAGGCCCCTGAAGGAAGCATCGCCTGCTTTTTTTGACTCTCTGAAAAGGTCCGTCCCCGAGACTCAACAAACCGGCGTATTTTTTGAAGGCTTTCCTCATGAAGAGAGAGTTCGAGGCCAAAGGTCCTGGCCACGATCTCTGTGGTGATATCATCAGTCGTGGGACCCAACCCCCCCGTCACAATCACGGCATGAGAACGACCGAGAGAGGCCAAAAGTGCCCGTTGGATATCCTCCGCCTGATCGCGAACAATCTGATTCCAAATCACATCAAAACCATTTAAGGAAAGCTGTTCGGAGAGCCATGTAAAATTGGTGTCTTGAATGGTCCCCGTCGTCAGTTCATCTCCGATAGTGATGACCTCAACCTTCATACGACAATTCCCCACAGATAACGTAGCCCATGCAAGACCGCGCAGGCATAAATACCCGCCATCACATCATCCATCACAATACCCCAACCCGCTGGGAGGTGATTTTGCATCCAATTAACAGGAAAAATTTTGACAATATCAAAAAATCTAAAAAGGATATAGACCCCTATAATCCACGGCCCGTGAAATGAAAAACCCAGCGTGGCAAATAAAAAGCCCACCACTTCATCGATCACAATCCGGGGATCATCTTTCCTGGCCAACAGATTCTCCGCTATCGTCGAGATCCAGACACTGACGAGGGTAAAAACAACAATCGTCACACCATAGGAGAGTCGCGGCAGGGGTTGCAAAAAATAGAAGAGGAGAATCCCCCAAAGGGTCCCAATACTTCCTGGAATTTTTGGAAAATAACCAAAACCTAAGCCCGTGGCCCACGCCAAGATCACACAACGCATAGATGACCTTTACCATGCTTGAGTAAAAAAGCAATCCTCGTCGGTGAAGACCTTGCAAGCCCAAGGCCAATACATCAAGTCTTAATATAAGGAGTGGTGAAAAATAACATTTCCTTGAGCGGCTTTAGCCCCTTTCCTCATTATATTTATAATGTTAGGGGCAACCCCTGCCTTACTATTATAAAAAGGGAGAGGGGTAGAAAAATCAATCTCCTCACTGCCTATAAGTTATTGATTTTTCTAGCTGTCCCAAGCCTGGCAGTGGAAGGCTTGGGGCAAAAGCGAAAGAAAATGTTATTTTTCACCACTCCCATATAATATTTAAAATCAATGATTTGCAATTTTTTCGTTCCTCAAGTGGTTCGAAAATGCTACGGAAAGAGGCAATAATATGTCTCCCCATCTCTCAAAAGAAGAACGGCAACGACAGCTCTTAGAGGCCTCGATCAGGGCCTTTGGGGCCCTGGGATATCACCGCACCCAGATTTCCGACATTATCAAGGAGGCCGGAGTGGCTCGCGGCACTTTTTATCTTTATTTTAAAGGCAAACGTGAAATTTTCGATGCCGTCATGACCCAGCTGTTTGATCAGGTGAAGGGGCAAATCAGAGACCTCCCTCGTGATGCCGCTGACAAGATTCCCGATCAGCTTTTAGGCAATATCGAGAGGATTGCCAACCTCCTCCTGGACAACCCCCTCCTCACAAAAATCTTGTTCAATGAATCGGTAGGATTGGATGCCGAGCTCGATGAGCGCTTAAGAAAATTTTACGAACAAATCTTGGATTATATCCGACGGGGATTAAAACAAGGCCAGGAGATGGGCTTTGTGCGGGGAGGGAACAATCAGATTCTCTCCATTGCCCTTTTGGGGTGTCTCAAAGAGGTCTTTTATCAGTCTCTTCTTGGAACCGAAAAACCCAATCGCCAATCCGTTGTTCAAGAAATTTTTCGCCTCGTCATTGCCGCCATTTCCCATCCTACTATCCGTCCCGCACTTGAAAAGCTGGCCATGTAAAATCTCTTTTTTTCTGCCAATTTCCTACTTTGTCCTTCCTTTTTTCCCCATCTTTTATTACCCTTTGAATCTATGCCAAGTCTATTAAAGATAAAAAAACATTTAAGCAAGCTAGAAAAGGTTATCCATGGCGCAAAAAATGCCCTCATCCTCATTTATAGCAATCCCGATCCCGACGGACTGGCCAGTGGCTGGGCCTTAAAGGAATTACTACAAAGCTACGACGTCCCCGCATCCATCGAATATACAGGTCAAGTCGGACGCCTTCAAAATGCCTCCATGATTCAGGCCTTACGTCTTCCTGCCTCAGCACATGTCCAGGACAACCTAAAAAAATCGGATCTCATTGCGATTGTTGATGCCCAACCTGATTTTTTCAAAGAATTCGAACTGCCGCGATGCGATATTGTGATCGATCATCATCCAAAAAAATCCGACCGAAAATACCCTTTTTCCGATATTCGTCCCCAATGTCTGGCCACTTCCTCCATCATGACCGAGTATTTTATCACCTCCGAAAAGCCCATCCATAAAAGACTCGCCACGGCCCTCTACTATGGCATAAAGACGGACAGTCGCGGTCAAAGAAAAAAGCCTTCCTCCACGGACAGGGAGGCCCTTTTTTATCTTGAGGAAAAAGCCGATAAACATCTTTTGACGCGTATTGAATTTTCTCAATACTCACTCAATGATCTGGACTATTTTAGCGTGGCCCTCATCAAACATCGTTACGCCCATAATGTTCTCTATGCCCATATAGGACCCGTCCCCTATATGGATGTTTGCGTTCAGGTAGCCGACTTTTTGATCCGCGTCAAAGAGGCTCATTGGGCGCTTGTGACAGGAATCGTCGATGACAAGCTGGTTATCGTGTTTCGCTGTGATGGAAATCTTAAAAATGCCGGAAAGGTCGCCCAGACGGCTTTCGGCGAGATTGGAAGTGCCGGGGGACATCGTACGATGGGGCGCGCTGAAATCCATGGCACCTCACTTCCTGAAAATATTTCGCTCACACAAAATGAACCCCTAGAATGGTTTGTCGTCCACTCTCTGGCCCGTGCCGACAAGGCCTTTCGCCCTCTTTTAAGGAAATTAAAGACAGAAGGGATTGGCCTAAAAACGAACCAAGATATGATTGGAAAACCAAACCTCGGCTGAGAAACACTATGCACTTTTTTAATTTTTTCAGGCAAATGGGGATCTCAGGACTCATTGATATTTTCCTGATGTCCTTTCTAATCTACGCCCTTCTTGTCTGGTTAAAGCATAAAAAGGCCGTCTTTGTCCTCACAGGAATCTTGATTGCGGCGCTCATGTACCTCTTTACCCGACAATTCAACTTGGTCCTGATTTCATCACTACTACAGGCTTTTTTTGCGGTCTTCTTGATCGCCATTATCGTCATTTTTCAGGAAGAGCTTCGCTCTATTTTTGAACAGATTGCCATATGGAGTTTTAATCGCAAACCCCAAGCCCTAAAACCCATCATTCAACTTCAAAAAGAGGTTGAAACCCTGGTACGCACCTTAAGAGATTTAGCCCGTGAGAAAATAGGGGCCCTTATCATCATTAAGGGACAAAATGTGATTCTGCGCCACCTTAAAGGAGGGATTGATTTAAATGGTGAACTCAGTGAGGCCCTTTTAAAGAGTCTTTTTGACCCCCATTCCATGGGCCATGATGGGGCCGTTATTATCGAGGGAAATAGGCTCATCCAGTTTGGCTGCCATCTGCCCCTTTCGCATAATTTTGAAAAACTAAGCACGAAGGGAACACGACATGCCGCGGCCCTTGGATTATCAGAATTGTCAGATGCCCTTTGTCTCGTCGTCTCTGAAGAAAAGGGCATCATATCAGTGGCTCAAAATGGCAACATATTTGAGGTGAGGGATCCTCAAATACTGAGCGCCCTGATTGAAAAATTTTATCGAAAAGGAAAACCGTCTCTTAAACCTCAAATGCTGAAAAGATTTTTTAAAAGAAATTACAAAGAAAAAATAGCGGCTGTCACCTTTTCCCTGGCCCTGTGGTTTGTCTTGGTCCATCAATCCAATCTCATACACAAAACCTTTAATGTGCCTATTGAGTATCCCGAATTTGCCTCTGATCTTGTTGTCGAAGAAGTCGACCCAAAAGAGGCGCAAATAACACTTTCCGGACCCCGCAATACTTTTCATTTCATCAGCGAAAAGGACGTTCGTCTGTCCTTAAAACTAGTTGATTTGCAAGAAGGCGTTAGAAAAGTCCGTCTTTCCGACGAAACCAATCTCTTTTTTCCAAAAGAGTTGATGCTTGAAAACATTGAGCCCCATTTAATTCAGGTAACGATCTCCAAGAAAAAAACAGACCCCAAGGGAAAATAAACAATTTCGACTTGCAAGTCTCCCAACCCCGCGATATCCTCCCAAATTACAAAAAGGAACTAGGCCATGACTCCAACCTCGTTTGTGGGACAGTACAAGATCGAAGGCAGAAAAGTTTTCATACGGATCAAAGACCAGATATGTGATACTCCGGAAGAGCTGATTTCGAGCGCCCTTTTCTCTGACATCCTCAGACACGCTGTTCAAAAACTTTCCAAGAGAAATTCGATCCTCATGCAAGTATTCGGCAAAGACACCATCGAGGAGGCCGATCTTGAACGTTTTATAAACGCCCTAAAATACCTGAGCAAAATGGAAGGCGAAGTGGTTCCAAAAGTCGTCGACGGCTCAGATGTTTTCTTCAAAAACAAAAATCTTCTCAATGATTTTGTGGAGTATCTTTATAATTACTGGAGAAGTTTTGACCGTTTTATTATTTGTGATTCAGAGGGCAGCAAGCTGGACAAACGCCCATTTCGCACCTTTAACTTTACCATCGAAAATCTGACTCGTCTCGTCAGGCAAACCTACCGTGATATTCAGGAAAATATCATGGGGACACACCCCTCTATTTATCGCCAAATCAGCGCCGGCGCCGAGGGGGCCGTGATCGCGCTCCCCAAAAAACTTCCCCTGCTCAAGGGTCCCTACGAAAAACTTAAATCCATTCCTGTGATTCGCCAGATTTTGATCTATCCTCCCCTTGTCCTCAATCCTCCCATGAACAAAAGAAAAGGCAAATTTGAAAGGATCGAGGAAAATCCAATCAACTGGATGGATTTTTCTCCTACGGAATGGATCTGCTACCCCGTCAAGGCCTCTTCTGATCTGATTCTTGTCTACATTCATGAAAAGTTTTTTGAGCTGGGGATTTCCTTGTGCAACCTTTTTGATCTCGCCAATGATGAGGACCTAAAAAAGAAACCCACGGCTGTTTATTTCTTCGGGATGCCGGAGAAGCTCTTTGAGCATCTTACCATCAATCCCACCGTCTTTTATGATGATGAAAAAAACCAGATGTTGGTCGGTGCCGTTCCCGATGCGGATGACTTTGGATATTTTGGCTATTTAAAGAAAATGATTCTCACCCTGCACAATATTAAAAAAATCAAAGAAGGAAAAATGCCGTTTCATGGGGCCCTGGTTCGAATTTACCTAAAAGATGCGGCTCCCTCCACTCTTTTACTCATGGGAGAAAGCGGTGCCGGAAAATCAGAAACCTTGGAGGCCCTGCGCGAAATTGGCGAGGGAGACATTCAAGATCTGATCACCATTGCGGATGACATGGGCTCTCTTGAAATCTCCAAAGATGGAAAAATCCTGGGTTATGGCACGGAGATCGGGGCTTTTCTGAGACTGGATGATCTGAACCCCGGATATGCCTTTGGGCAAATTGACAGGGCCATCATCATGAACGCCCATCAGATCAATGCCCGGATCGTCCTGCCTGTCACCACTACCGCACATATGACGCATGGCTATCCCGTCGACTTCGTGCTGTATGCCAACAACTACGAGGACATCGATGATGAAGATCATCCCCTCATCGAATCTTTTAAAACATGGCAGGATGCCATTCGGGTTTTTCGTGATGGGAAGGTGATGAGTAAAGGGACCACAACATCGACTGGTCTTGTCAATATCTACTTTGCCAATATCTTTGGCCCCGTGCAATACAAGGGTCTTCATGAAAAAGTTGCCGAAAAATTCTTTCAGTCCTTTTTCAGGGCCAAAATTTATGTTGGACAGATGCGCACGCGGCTTGGACTTCAAGGCTGGGAACGCCAAGGACCTGAAGAAGCAGCCAAAGATCTTATCCGCCTCATTCGTGAGAAAAAAACTAGACCATAAGGAGTCATTATGAACATGAAAGGATCTCACACAGAAAAGAATCTTTTGACCTCTTTTGCGGGGGAATCCCAAGCCAGGAATCGGTATACCTATTTTGCCAGCCAAGCCAAAAAGGAAGACCTTGTCCAGATCTCCAACATATTTGAAGAGACGGCCAATCAGGAAAAGGAACACGCCAAAAGATTTTTCAAATTTCTCGAGGGCGGCGCAGTGGAGATCCGGGCCTCATTTTCCGCAGGTATCATTGGCAAGACCCTCGACAATCTTGAAGCTGCGGCCTCTGGAGAACATCACGAATGGGAAGTGATGTATCCCTCCTTTGCCAAGGTTGCCCGAGAAGAAGGATTTCAAGAAATAGCCAAGGTGTTTCAGGCCATTGCCATTGCCGAAAAACAGCATGAAAAACGCTACCTGGATCTCATGAATAACATCAAAAGTGACAGGGTCTTTAGGAGAGAAAAAGTGGAGACATGGCGCTGTCAAAACTGCGGTTATCTTCACAAAGGCAAGGAGGCCCCGGACAAATGTCCTGCATGTAACCACCCTCAGGCCTATTTTGAAATCTTGGGCGAGAATTGGTAGTGAAGATTTGAGACTTGAGTCTGCAACGCCGATCGGATCATGTGGGTCAGACTGACATTTCCCAAACTCATATAGACCATCAGTTTTTTCCCCCTTTTTACAGAGAGTTGATTTTTGATGGACCCGATGTCACATCCCTTTTGATGGAGGGCGTGGACTTGTCCCTGAAAATCACAAAGAAAGTTGAGTTTTTCTTGTATCTTTTTCTTGCCATTTTTGAGTTGGGGGCGGTGGGCGCAAAAAAGGGTATCAAAATCCAACCTCAAGACCTTTCTTAACGATTGAAGGGTGTCACCAAAGACCTCATCGGCACGGAAAAATTTGATTTGAGAGCTCAGATACAAATCGCCCGCAAACAACCACCCCTGACTCTTTTCCAGATAAGCCGTATGATCCTTGCTATGTCCGGGGGTATGGAGGGGGATGAGACCATACTTGTCGGTCTCAATTTTATGAGGCAGGGGATCGACCTTGACAGGCTGAGCCGTACCCCAGACAATATGCTGATAGGGAAGGATCTTAAACCCCCGCTTCAACTTCTCGATCGTCAGGGAATGACCATAGACACACACATCTTTCATCTTCTTCACGACAGCGGCATTGCCGCTATGATCTTCATGATGATGGGTCAAAAGAACTTGATCGATGTGTAGATTTTTAATGATCTGAATAAAGGGCTTTTTCATGTGGGATTGGGCCGTATCGATCAGCAAACCATCGACATAATAGAAATGCGTCGTCATGAGAGGCTTGCCGACCCAGCCATATCCAAGCTCAAAATATTGGACATCGTGGAAACTTTTTTTCTTACAGATATTCACGTCTGGATTTTTACTTGCCCTTTATCTCTATTGCCACACCCAAACAACTTATCAACTTAAGCACTTAGCACTTTTTTTCTTTCTTTGATAGTTTCGGACAAGCTCCATAAAGATCCCAATATCACGGTCGAGATTGGATTGGGTGCCATCGAAATAAAAGATTCTTACAGGAAAGCCGTCATGATCGCGGCTGATTTTGGGATAGACGGCCTCGGAGATGATTCCATTCATACAACTAAAGGGACTCAAGTCCACCACACCATCGGCTCCTTGATTGTAAAAGTGGACCACGTTGGCCGCATTCAAGGCCATTTCCCCCAAGGCCCCATATTGGGGAAGATACCACTCCCCTAATTTCATGAGGGACTCGATCTCCGGTTCCGCATAAATGCCCTTAAGCTCATCATGAAAACGCCCCCGAATTGAATGTTCATCACTTTTCTGGATGTATCCCCGGATCTTGGACGTCAGCATGGCCTTGGAAAAATGCCTTTTGACATCCCGTAATTTTCTCTGCTCCTCAGAACGCGTATAAGCCACCCACTCCGGAATCCCTGTCAATATCGCCTCCGCTCCATGGCCTTCTAACTTTCTTATGAAATCATCATTGGAAAATGGATTTTGCCTCACAAAAATTTCCCCAATGACCCCGATTTTTGGAAAATCCCCTGCATGCACAGGAACCTGTTTAAATCGAGCCACAGCCTCTTCCAGGGCCTCGGCCAAAAGTTCGCGCCTCTTTTTGGCATTGAAAGCCGGGTTTTTGAGAACCTTTTGAAAGGAAATAATCTCTTCTTCATAGATCCGATCGCAAGTCCCCGCCGTCTTTTCATAGGGGCGGGTTTTGAGAAAAAACGTGCGCAGGGTATTCGCCGTCACCAAGGCCTGCCAGATACGGCGTTCGAGGTCTGTAGCGGCACCGCCCATCTCTTTATAGTTGTCTTCGCTCGTCGGAGAAAAGACATAGGCCTCACCATAGCCCTTTTGGGCCAAGATTTTACGAATCAAATACGTGTATTGGCCAAAGCGACAAGGTCCTTCGGCACGCGGCATAAAAAATGCCACTTCATGGGCCTTCTTCTCTCCCCTTTGCAAGACACCCAAGAAATCACCGACGGTGACTTGCTGAGGATAGCACTCTTCTCCTGAAGTACACTCACGACCCATCTCCAAGGTAGAGTCATTGGAATGAGGCACGACATCGGAGTCAATACCCACAGCCCCAAAGGCCGCAGCCACGAGCTTGGCACTTCCCCAGCACATCTCAGGGATGTACATGGTACGGCCTTTTAGTGTTTTATGCCCTTCGGAGGACATTTTATAATTCTCCCTTCACTGAAGTACACGAGTCATACAAATCTCCCTCACACTGCGGCACCACAGGGATGTCTGCATATTCCTTTTCCTGCCACTCCTCGGGCACGGCCTCCGAGAGGAGCCCCTTACTATCCAGATAGGCCTCCACGCGCGTCATGACACCCGCATCATTGGAATGCGCATCCAACTGGATCGTAAGATAGGGTTTTTGGGCCGCCTCTTTGGTATAATGCTTCACAAAGGAATCCGGACCGCATTTGAAATTTGTAATATAAATCAGATGCAAATCCGGATGACCTGCCGTATAGCGGGCAGCCCTCATGATCTTTTGACCGTAGTTCCAAAACATATTCTCCACAATATCCCCAATATCGATATGATGGAGGGGAAGCATATCGAAGGGGATGACATTCATCCCATAGTTGTCTCTCAATTTCTTGGGCACATTCAGGTTCATGCTTCGGTCATGGACATTATAGGGACGACCCACAATCACAATACCGCTCTCTCTCTTTTCAAAAAGTGTATTGAGGGCCTCAATTCCCAGTTGGGTCAGCCCCGCAAAGAATTCGATCTGGGCCATCGAGGCCCTTCTGACGGCCTTTTTATTGAGACGCCTGGAGGCCCCAAATCTTTTAGCCACCTCCCACAATTTTTCTTCCAAGATCTTTTCCCCATGAAATAAGGAGAGGGTGGGATGGAGGATCTTGTCTTTCAGGGAATCAAACTCGGGTGCATTTTTGACGACAAACGGGAGCGTCATCCCCCAAGGACAGAGATAGGGAACAAATTTTGAGTCCTGTCTTCGTTCCGCCGTTGTGATGTTCGGAAGCCAGATATAGTCGACCCCCTTGTTCCAAATGTCCAAGACATGACCATGGGCCACTTGAATGGGAAAACAGGGTTCGGCCACCGTGGCCGAAAGCCCCTGGTGCACAATCTGCTTGTTTGTCTCACTGCTCACGGCAACATTGCAGCCCAGGGTCTCAAAATAGGTGCGAAAAAACGGAAAACGATCAAAGAAATACATGGATCGGGGAAAGCCGATCGTAGGACCAGCCCGTTTTTTTGAAGGATCGTAGTCTTTATAAAGGAGATTTTGGCGTTCCTCAAAAAGGTCTTTGATAACGGGTTTGCGTTCTGTACGGGCCTTTTTACGATAGCGATCCGAGCATTTGTCCCCCCAATAAGTCTTGGTGTCCTTCACCTTAAACATCTGGATATCACAGTGATTGGAACAGGCCTGGCAAGTGAACTCTTTTAATGTGTAGGGAACCTTGTCAATATCATAGCCATGAAATTTTGTCCGCTTGTTCTCCGCCTTCATCTCTTCATGAGCCAGAAGCGCAGCACCAATAGCCCCCATCACCCCATTATGGGGCGGGACGATGATCTGTTTGCCTAAAATTTTTGAGAAGGCGGCAGCCACGGCATCATTATAAGCCGTCCCGCCCTGAAAGAAGATATGATCGCCAATTTTGCGGCCGCGAACCACACGGTTTAAATAATTGGTCACGATCGAGTAGGCAAGGCCAGCGCAGATATCCGGGATAGAGGCCCCTTTGTGTTGATAGGCATTGACATCCCTTTCCATAAAAACCGTGCACCGTTCCCCCATCTTGAGGGGATGTTTTGAGGAAAGGGCCTTGGCCGCAAACTCTTCCTTGATTTGTACGCCAAGTTTTTCGGCCTGCTCTTCCAGAAATGAACCCGTGCCCGCCGCACAGGCCTCATTCATCGTAAAATCCACAACAATCCCATTGCTGATTGAGATAAATTTGGAATCCTGCCCCCCGATCTCAAAAATCGTATCCACGATACCATCGGTCAAGGTCCTGGCAATGTGATAGGCCCCCGTCTTGTGGGCCGTGATCTCATCGCGAATCGTATCGGCCCCGACAAGCTCTCCAATGAGTTCTCGACCCGACCCCGTTGTCCCTACACCTTTAATTTCAACTCTATCACCCCATTCAGCCTCCACCTCCTTCATACAGCGTGTCACGACCTCAATGGGTCTGGCCAGCGTCCGCGTATAAATCTCTTTGACCACCTGACCCTCCTCCGAAAGAAGGACAACGTTGGTACTCACAGACCCAATATCAATACCCAGATACACAGGAATTTTGATTTCCTCATGGATTTTATTTTGTTGAGCGACGGCCAAATCTTTAAAGGGTGTCAAAAGCGGATCCGGTCTCTCAAAATCCTTTTCTCGATCTCTCAAAAACACGACATTTTCAGTAGAGAGTTTTTCATGATATTTATCGGCTTTTTTTGCGGCCATTTTTTTGCGGATCTCATTAAAATCAAGCACCACTCCCTGACAACCATTGTTGGAAGCCAGGATAGAGGCCCCAATAGCCGCCAACCACGGCCCCTCTTTGGGGATCATGAGGTCCTCATCTTTGAGCTCAAAGACTTTTTTGATGGCCCGAGTAATCCCGCTATTCTGCCCCACACCCCCGATCAATAGAACAGGGGGCAGGATCCTATGTCCCCTCGTGATATTGGCCTTGTAATTCAGGCTCACCGCATCCATGAGACCGGAGAGGACTTCAGAGGGGCTATACCCCCGTTGCTGGGCGTGGATCATATCGGACTTGGCAAAGACCGAACAGCGACCGGCGATATGCGCCGACCGCCCTGCCTGCGCCGTAATCTCCCCCACATCTTCTATCTTATATTGGAGGCGGGTTGCCTGCTGATCAATAAAGCTTCCCGTACCCGCCGCACAGTCCCCATTGACTCCATAGTCCCGAATCCAAAGGGCGCCTGTTGTCTGATCTTTTTCCAGTTGGATAAATTTTGAGTTCTCACCGCCGAGCTCAAAGACCGCCCGTGTTTGAGGATAAAAATGACTCACGGCCTGAGTAATGGCCTTAAATTCATTTTCATCCACGGCAGGGATGAGATCGCGCACTGCATTGAGGCCTGAACCCGTGAGGACGATCCCTTGAATTGACACATCATTTAATGAAGCCACGAGTTCTTCTAAGAGTCCTATTGTGGCCTTGGCTGGCTGTCCCCGGAGGCGTCGATACTGGGAGAGAAAAATGGGATACCCCTCCGAGGTCCTGTGATCGGACCAATAAAAGGGGGCCTTTTCACCAAAATCAAGTCGGACCTGTGGGTCTCCCTCAGAGACGGTAAAGCCCGCGATCTTGACACTCACCGAACCTACATCGATACCTATAAAGAGCCTTGGAGGCATGGGTTTCCTTTAGGGTTCTGAACTAGACTGACATGTCAGTTTAGTGCCATGTTTACACGAACTCCCCAAAGAAGGGCAAGGGAAAAATGAGGGACGCACCCTTGCCATTCAATCCCTATCTCCAGTATGGTATCTGTCCATTACTAAGGAGTTCAAATTCCACTATACATGGAAATAGCCTATTGTTCCCAATTCTCCTTAGTACTGTCAGACCTTATGAGTAGAAATTAATGAACTGACTTGTAAAAGGAGGCCCATGCATTGCCAAGACATCCTTGTTGAAAGGAAAAATGGGATTGGCCGAATCACCTTGAATCGCCCCGAGACCCTCAACGCCCTTCGGACCCAGACCTTAAAAGAAATCGCGGCCCTCCTGACTGAATGGTCCAAAGACCCTTCCATCGGGGTTATTGTCTTGACCGGAACAGGGGACAAGGCCTTTTGCGTGGGGGGAGATATTTCCGAGATGCAAAATTTTGGGAGGTCTGGGGGAAAGGCCTTCTCAAAACTATGTCTTGACTTGACCAAGGTCCTTTTCCGTCTCCCCGTTCCCTTGATCGCTCGAGTGAATGGTTATTGTCTCGGGGGCGGTCATGAACTCAATGTGATGTGCGACATCTCCATTGCCAGTGACAAGGCCATTTTCGGTCAGACCGGCATCAAGGTCGGTCTCCTGCCCGTTTGGAGTAGTCCGGCGATCCTTCCTCGGATCATTGGCGAGAAAAAATCACGGGAGATGGTCTTTCTCGGGAAAAAATATACGGCCCATGAGGCCCTCACCATGGGCCTTATCAATACCGTCGTCCCCCATGATCAGCTGGATCAGGAAACCGACAGGTGGTGTCAGCAAATCCTCGAGATGAGCCCGCAGGCCCTGCGTCTCACCAAAAAGTGCCTGAATTGGGAATGGGAACAGAGGAAACCCCTCTTTGAAGAAGGGGCCCGTCTCCTTTCCAAAACCTACTTAAGCGAAGAATTTCAAGAAGGGACGAAGGCCTTTTTTGAAAAACGAAAACCGGATTTTATGAAATTTAGAAAATGATGATGATCCTATTGAGACATTTTACCATCGCGTTATTGTTGTCTGCCTTCATCGGCTGTGCCCATGGCATGGCCGTGAGTGACCCTTTTGACCCCGACCGGCCCTCTGACTTTGATGCGGAGGCCTACAACCGCCATTACGAAAAGCAGAAAAAGGAAAAGAAAAAAGAGGATCCCCTGTTTGAACAATATTACCAGCGGGAAAAGCAAGAGACGCAATAAGCCTTCAATCCCCAGGCTATTGACCTATATATGCCTTATAAAAGCCTTATAATGGCGCATAATGACTTATAAAATACCCCCTTTATCAGTCACACTAAAAATGGTCTGACTTATAAATGGCTGATAATGACTGATAATGAGCGATAGGGAAAAAATGGGCAATCATTTCTGACAGACGCAACATAAATGTCTGGAAGCCGATAATCTTATTAAAGAATAAAACTATGACCTTCGTATCATCGAGAATACTTGCCTTTTGGGGATGCGCCTCTTCCCCCACGGTCGAGAACCCTTGCGCCGATTTTACGGATCGATCCCATAAATCGGACGGGGGGATCGTCATCAATGGGGGAGAGGAACCCTTTTGGGTGATCAGCAGTGATTTTCACATCCACGATCGGGTCCGGTTTCGACTGCCCGCGGGACACAGCTCAAAAGGGGATTTTTGTGTCAGCGACATCGATGCCATCCCCTTTGAGAGTGGGATCCTTGTCTGGGTGGATGGTCAGTATCAAAGCCAGTTAAGCCAAACCGGCCCGGGCGTCTTTCGTCTCAGAGACGGTTACACCGTCACAGCTATCTATAGAGGAGGAATCCTGTCCGTTTCCTACGAATCTCATTCCTTTCAGGAATTTTTTGGCTATGGCCCCGAAATCCTCCAACCGGGAGAGGCCGAAAGGGGCGACCTCCAACTCCATCCCGATCAAGCCCTCCCCATCTACGTCCCCCGCCCTTCATAATTAATCAGTTCAAACCTTATTACGCGTAGTGGAAAAAAACAAAATGCCTTTACCACTCTGATTAATACTGGGCAGATCCTTGTATAATTATTAATGTGCTGCCCTGTAAAATCAAGGGCCTCCTAGTGGTGTGTTCCCAACTGCCTATGAAAATCCTCCCTCATGGCGACGGCGTCTGGATAACGCTTAAGAGGATCCGGGGCCATGGCCCGGCGAAGGATCGTCTCAAACGGGGGTGGATCTCGATGCCAGGGTCTTGCGGGATCAGGATGCAAAAGGAGGGGAAGATTCATAAGTCCCTCCGGTGTCTGCCGTGCAAGGGCCACCCGTTCTTCCAAGGGCGTGGCCCATCCCCCTTCGGACATCTGAAAAAGGGTCTTGCCCAAGGCATAAACGTCGGCCGTAGGATCATAGTAGTGAGAGGTCGGTCTCGCCTCCGGGGGAAGATAATAAAAAGCGGCATCCAGGGTGGTCGGACGTTCGCCAAAACGACAACTGGTTTGAAAGTCGGTCATTTTGACGATCCCGTCCCCTGGACTTTGCAGAAAATTTTCCGGTTTGATATCGCGGTGCAAGATACCGTGCTCGTGCAGGCAGGCCACACATTCGATCATTTGCGCCGCCTGTCTTAAGGTAAACGGCCTTTGATGCTGCATCACCATGGCCCCCACGCTCCTCTCCATCAGTTCATAGACGAGGGCCAGTCGTTCCGGCGTGCTCACGATATCCACCAGTTCGACGATGTGTGGCGAAGAAGGCCGCCACTGAAACCGAACCTCATTGAGCGCCCCCCCGGAAAAACGAAGACGGGCCCTATAAGCCTCCAAACTGGATGTCGTGTCAGAGGGCAGGGTCGTCATCCAACGATAATCCTTGATGGCCACGGCACGGCCTGAACCTTCTTGGACGGCTCGATAGACGGACGTCGCCCCCGTTCCAATCGCCTCTTCAAGGATATATCCAGGGATGGGAGACGCAGCAACACCCGCCCCAGCAAATGCCGTAGCGGCAAACCGACCAGCCCCTCGAGACCAAAGATGTTCTGGTGATGATTGAACGACCCTCTCCAACCCTTCTGCAAATGTTTGGAGATCCTGTTCCCTCTCAGGCAGGACCCCGGCCTGTCGAAGAAAAATCTCTGCCCCTTCCCGAATCGAGGGATCGGCAACTGTTTCTTCTCCTTGAGCGTCAATAATCCTTTCAAGCGTCAGGGTTTTCTGATGCAAAGGATGCCCGGGTCCTAAAACCTCACGAACACCGCGGACATGACCGGCTAATTGCCTCACCGAGGTGATAGGCCGCCTCAAGGCCTCGAAAACGGCCTCAAGCCTGGGCCTGATGGATGGGGGGACCATAACGGGAGACTATCGGTCGCTGCCCCAAATAGTTGCTTCTCCATTTCCCCCACAAAAGGCATTTGACCTGTCCCCGGGAGGAGAGTAGGGCTTAGCTGTGCACCCCCTCCTCCTCTTTATCGCAGGATTCCTCTTGCTGGTCCTGGGGGCTGAATGGCTCATTCGCGGTGCCGCACGCCTGGCCGCCCTCCTGGGCCTTTCCCCCCTCATCATAGGTCTTACCATCGTGGCCTTTGGCACCAGCACCCCCGAATTTGCCATCGGCACAATCTCTGCCCTTCGTAATCAGACGGATTTGGCCTTTGGAAACATCGTTGGGAGCAATATCTGTAATATTTTTCTCATTTTGGGATTGTCCGCAACAGTCACCCCCCTCTTTGTTGCCCAAAAAATCATACGACTCGATGTCCCCATCATGATCGGCTTTTCCATCATGATGGGGATCATGGCCGTTGACGAGGTCGTGAGCCATGTGGACGGTGGAATCCTCTTGTGTTGTGCCGTTCTTTACACCTTTTTTACCATCAAAAAAAGTCGCCCCGACACCCTTTTTGTGCAAAAGGAATATGAGGAGGAATTCGGCAGGGGGAAAAAAACGGATGTATCCATCCAGATGATTTATATCGTCCTTGGTCTTCTATCACTCTTGATCGGATCTTACTGGCTGGTGAAGGGAACCACTTTTATTGCGACTTCACTAGGGGTCGGTGAACTCGTCATTGGGTTGACGATTGTCGCCATAGGGACAACACTCCCGGAACTCATCACCGCCATGGTGGCCGCCATTCGTGGGCATCGGGATGTTGCCGTCGGCAGCATCATTGGAAGCAATATTATAAATATCATCGGTGTCTTGGGCTTGAGCAGCCTCCTGGCCCCCTTCGGGATCAAGGTCCGATCGTTCGCCCTCCATTTTGACGTCCCCTTCATGATTGTTGCTGCCGTGGCCTGTCTTCCTATCTTTTTTACAGGTTTTAAAATTGCCCGGTTTGAGGGCCTTCTTTTTTTGGCCTACTACTCCTCCTATCTCACTTTTTTGATACGCAAGACCTCAGAGCATGAAGGCATGATCTATTTCAATATAATGTCCCTCATTTTAATCTTTCCCGTGATGGTCATCACACTGATTGTCCTCCTCTTCCGGGCCCTCCACCACAAGAAATAAATCACGGGAAGAAATTGTCATGACTTGCACTGTATTCTTGATTATTATACATAACGTAATATATTATAATATTTACTTAAAAAACAAGCATTTACAATCAATTGAGAATTCTATTTTTATAGATTGTCAGACTTTTTTGAGTCAAATCCACAACTCGCCCCCTTCCCAACGACGATAATAATTCTGTCATAGAGGAAGATTTTTTATGAGCACCATAATAGATCAAATAATCTCTAATTTTTTGCAAAATCTTAATGCCTTAATAGCAATGCCCGAAGAGAGAGATGTCGAATCGCATAGAAAATTTCCAGAGTGTATTTCTCCTGAAGAGACACCGACCACATCAAGCGATACATTAAGGCAATTAACATCTGTCATTCCTGGCAGTCTCGATATAACAGGCCCCACAAACTCGCTCTGGTCACGCCCTTCTCAAATTCCTCTTCATAATACCATCGAACCTGAAAATTCTGTGGAAGTCGAAACTGATGAAGGATGGACTGTTGCACCTGAAAATTTTATTGAAGAAACCGCTTATGATCCCGATCTCCCCCTGGAAGAAGGATCAGTTGAGGACTGGATTGTTGAACTGAATGAGAATCTTGAATTTGATGATCCTTTAGTCCCTCGTTTAGCCCTAGGATTTGCAAGTTCTGCCATAGGAAGCGAATACGCCGTTAATACAAGGGTTCAGGCAGAATTTCAGGACAGAATTCCCAGAAACATTTCTGAGGAGACTCAACACCAACTTGATCAACTAGCCATTCTTAATGGAGATCTGTTAGCGGCTGAGCCTGCTGAAGACTTACTCCAGACCACACAAAGAGACCTCTTGATTGAATCGATCATTAATGAACATGGTAGAGAAATATTTGAAAGTCAGCAAAGCAGAATTTACTTTGGAGCCAACCTTAATGACCCAGCCATGATCCGAGATTTTTATGACAGACGGGGTCTCATTAGTCGTTCTCGCCATATTGAACCCTCAGAAAGATCTCTTGAGGAAGAATTGGGACGAGACTTAGACATAAACCATCGACCAGACCAACGACTTGTATTAGACAGGGCCTTTCAGACAGCCTATGCTGAAGAGGCCTGGGACCAAGCAACTCAACAAGTCAGCGAGCTCATTGGTGAAGAGGGATTAACCCCGAATCAAAGAGATGGCTTAAGAAGGACTCTTTGCTCCTATTATCGGGAATCCACACCTATTTAAGCCCTGCCAGGTTCCCCTCACGAACAGGAGTCGATCAGTTCTTTAGGCCGATTGGATGAAACGGTAAATTGCATCGCCTAATCTTTCTTGAATAACGCCGACGACAACATCGGGATCTCTGGAATCCTTTAAATAGGGAAGAACCCCCCAGAGAGAGAGAGAGGTCATGGACTGGATCACCTGCGGATTGGCCTCTTCGGCCACCGTCACCTCCGGCGAGGTCTGATTGAGGACAATCCCGGCCACGGGAATCCCCACACTTTTAAGGCAATGAATGGTCAGCATCGTGTGATTGATCGTTCCCAGGGATAACCGTCCCACAACGAGGACGGGGAGTCCCAACATCTTGATCAATTCGAGATGAGTCTCGTGAGATGTCAAGGGAACAATGAGCCCCCCCGCCCCTTCCACGATCATCCAGGGATGGCGTTTCGCAAGTATCTCAAATTTTTTCCCAATCTCTTTAAAAGAAACCTCGATCCCCGCACGGGCGGCCGCCACCCCCGGGGCCAGTGATTCTTGAAAACGATAGGGATTGACCTCCTCACACGCATCCTTCACCTCGGCCATGGACATGAGAAAATGGGTATCCGTCTCTCCTTCCTTCCTCCTTGCCAAACCGGACTCAAACGGTTTCATGACCCCGACATTATAATTTTGCCTTCTCAAAAACCGGGCCAGCCCTCCCGCCACAAGGGTCTTGCCTACATCGGTATCTGTACCAACAATGAAAAGGCCGCGAGACATGTGAGTCCTTTCCACTCCTCAAAAATAATCCCATGAGTTGACTCGGGAGATCCCTCGCTTACACTCGGGATGACTGCTTCGCAGTCACCTCTTGAATCGCCTCAAACGTGACCCCACACAAATGTGATAATTCCCTTTTCGTCAAGGATAAAGGGGGCATCAGGACAATCACATTGTCCAAGGGACGGAGGATCACCCCTTTCTCCCGGGCCCTGAGAATCACCCGATGGCCGATCCTTTCTTCCAAGGCATAAGGGGTCTTGGTCTCCCGATCCTTGACCAACTCAATCCCCACCATAAAACCCTTTTGCCGAATATCGCCGACTGTCGGCAAGTCCCAAAACTTTTTTAACTCCTTTGAGAGATATATAATTTTCTCTTTCATTTTTTCCAAGGTCTTTTCTTTTTTAAAGATTTTGAGATTTGCCAAGGCTGCGGCACACGCCAGGGCATTCCCTGAATAGGAATGTCCGTGAAAAAATGTCTTCAACTCCTCATAAGGGGCCTCAAAGGCCTGATAAACTTCTTCCGTCGTGAGTGTCACGGCCAAAGGCAGATAACCCCCCGTTATCCCCTTGGCCAAAGTCATAAAGTCCGGTCGTACGGCCTCATGATCACACGCAAACATCTTGCCGGTACGCCCAAAACCCGTGGCTACTTCGTCGGCAATCATCCATACATTGTATTGTGTGCAGAGATGGCGTACCCCCTTTAAAAATCCCGGAGGAGAGATGATCATGCCCCCGGCCCCCTGAATCAAGGGTTCAATAATCAGGGCCGCGATCTCATCGGATTTTTCCCTAAAAACGGCCTCTAACTTTTCCAAACAATGCCGTCGACACGCCTCCAGACCTTGTCCTGAATGATAAGGATCTGGATAAGAAACCTTGAGGGCCTCAAAAAGCAAGGGGCGATACATCTCATGAAAGAGGTCAATGCCCCCGACACTGACGGAACCCAGGGTGTCGCCATGATAGCCATTTTCAAAACACACAAACCTCTTCTTTTTTGTGAGTCCTTTTTGCTGACAGGCCTGAAAGGCCATCTTCAAGGCGATCTCCACCGCTGTGGACCCATTGTCCGAATAAAAGACGCGTGTGAGGTTGTGTGGCGTTATCTTGACAAGTTTTTCAGCCAACTCCAAGGCGGGCACATGACTCACCCCTAATAGGGTCGAATGGGAAAATTGATTGAGCTGTTTTTTGATGGCCTGATCAATCTCTTTTTTTCGATGCCCATGGACATTCACCCAAAGCGACGACACCCCATCCAAATAATGTTTGCCGTCAATATCAATGAGCTCATGACCATTAGCCCGTTGGATAATGATAGGATCTTCCTGGCCATATTCTGTCATTTGAGTAAAGGGGTGCCAGAGTGTCCCATGATCCAAGGTCTTTAAGTGCCTATTTTTATTTTTCACCATTCCCCTCTACCCCCTTTCCAACACCTTTTTGAAGGCCACGATATGTTCTTGGGTATGACTGGCGGACAAGGTGAGGCGGAGGCGTGAGGTCCCTCGAGGCACTGTGGGCGGGCGAATCCCTTGGACAAAAAAACCCTCCTCCAAAAGCCTTTCATGAATATGCAAGGTCGCCTGCTCTGAACCGATAATAATAGGGATAATAGGCGAGACCCCTTGAAACATCTTCACCCATTGCCACAAACGTCTTCGTCTCTCTGATTCTTGAGGCACAATCTCAACAGCCTTTCGAATGGCCCCCAAAACAGGCGGCGGCAGGGCGGTGGTAAAGATAAAAGAGCGACACGTATTCACCACATAATCCATCCAACCCCGATCCCCGGCCACATAGGCCCCAAACGAACCCAAGGCCTTGCCAAAGGTCCCCATCTGCCATAAACGATCTGTCTTGAGTGAATGCCCTTGGTCCTCAAAATACTCCACCAAGCCCCGCCCTTCTTTGCCAAAGACCCCTGTGGCATGGGCCTCATCCAAATAGACATAGGCCTCATACTTTTCCGCCAAGGCCAATATCTCGGGCAAGGGCGTAACGTCCCCCTCCATACTATAGACCCCCTCCACGACAATCCATCGCTTGCGAGCCTGGGCCGCCTTTTTCAGGGCCCCTTCCAAGGCCTCTAAATCATGATGCGAATACACCTCTTTTTTGGCCCTGGACAAACGACATCCATCAATCAAGGAGGCATGATTCAAGGCATCGCTAAAAATGACATCCCCTCGGGTCGCTAAAATCGGCAGGAGACCAATATTGGCCTGATACCCCGAATTGAGAATCAAGGCGGCCTCGGTGTTTTTAAAGGCCGCGACCTCCCTTTCGCAGGCCTCATGGAGATCATAATGTCCGCCCACCAGGCAAGAGGCCTTGGACCCAGCCCCATAATCCCTGGCTGCTTGACACGCGGCCTCCACCAAACGAGGGTCTTGGGCAAGACCTAAATAATCATTGGAACAAAAGTTTATCTTTTCCTGTCCCTCAATGACGAGGATGGGGGGGGAAAGGGGGTGGACCGAGAGAAGGGACCTTTTTCTTCCTCGCTCCTCAATCTCTTTCATGGCACCATCAAATAGCCCCAAATCTCGTTCCTTTCGTAGAAGAAGACCCAACCTATGGTTTATTAACTTTCAGTGAGTACAGCTTAAATGACCAACCATAAGTATTTCTAACTTTGAATGAGCACATGAGTACTCATTCAAAGTTGAAATGCTATATCAAGTTGTCTTAGGGGAAGTCAAATCGGGGAAAATTAACCGCCGAAATGGGGGGTCCATGCCCCAATAAAATATGAAAATAAGAGAGGGAGGGCCTCCGTTCACTCCTGTTCTTGTAAAAAACTAAATAATATCAACTTGTTGTATATCCTTCAAAACCCCTCTTTTTGCCCTTTAATTGGCACTAATCTTGCTCTTACTAAGAGACAGTATGAGTTCTCCTGTATTCAGTCATAGAAATCCCGGTGTCAGCCCTCAAATGCGGCCCCAAAATACCCCGTCCATAAGGAGGATCCATCCCTCACAGATCGTAAGGACAGGGCTGCAAGCCCCAAGAAGTGTTCCAAAATCAGGCCTTTTTAAACGCCTCCAGGGGGCCGCCCGTAGTTTTACCGATAGCTTTGGGATCACCGAACCCAAGATCCAGCGCCGCTCCTCGCAGGCCCAAGGGCCCGATACCTATCAACGCTGGGGCGATACGACCAATGTCCTCCATAAAGGCCTCCAGTCCCTCGAAAACAATGGAAATACCACCTTTCATCAATCCTCCTCCTTTCAAGCTGCCCAAGACAGGGACGCCTTTCTCCTTCCCTATCTCAACGATTACATCAATCGTTCCTAGATAAAAAGCCCTTGATTTCCTTAAGATAGCCATGCTAGAAACGCCCCCTCATGCCCCGCCTCGCTTCGCATCTCTGATGCTTCAGCGCACCAAGTCACTGACTTGGTGCCGGCGGGACAATGTAGGGAAGAAACCATCATAGGTTTCTCCTTTGGAGAAAGACATGAAAGAAGGCCTCCACCCAGAATTACATCCCATCAAGATTACCTGTGCCTGTGGCAACGTCATCGAGACCCTGTCCACAGTCAAGAATATCTCTATTGCGATTTGTTCCAACTGCCATCCCTTCTATACAGGGAAGCAAAAGCTTATCGACACGGCAGGTCGTGTAGAGCGCTTTAAGAAACGCTACGCCAAGATCCAAGAAAAAGCCCCAAAGAAAAAAGGTTAGCGATTTGGTAAGGTCCTGATGTGCCAAGGGGCTTGTGTGCTCAAGTCCAATAAGGCAGGGGCATTAAATAACCATGTTTCAAAAACTTCAAGAATTTGAGAAAAAATATCAAGAGCTGGAAAAACAGCTTTCTCAGCCTGATATTGTCCAAAACCAGAAAGAATACCAAAAAATCCTCAAAGAACGCTCGCGCCTCTCTCCCTTGGTCAATACCTTCCTTCAATACCAAAAAACCTGCAAGGACATCGAAGATAACAAACACATCCTTAATGAAGAAATCGATGAGGGGCTTCGCCAACTGGCTAAAGAAGATTTGACTTTATTAGAATCTCAAAAAACAAAATTGGAAAATGAACTCAAAACACTCCTCCTCCCCAAGGATTCTCGGGATGAAAAAAACACCTTGCTTGAAATCCGCGCCGGAACCGGAGGTGAAGAGGCCGCCCTTTTTGCCTCGGATCTTTTTCGCATGTATTCCCGATACGCCGAACGCAAGGGCTGGCGAGTAGAGCTCATGGATTCCAATTATACGGGAATAGGCGGCCTCAAGGAAATCATCGTCCTCATTACCGGCAACAATGTCTTCAGCGACTTAAAATATGAAAGCGGAGTCCACAGGGTTCAGCGCGTCCCTAAAACAGAATCCTCCGGGCGTATCCATACCTCGGCCGTCACTGTTGCTGTGGTTCCCGAAGCAGACGATATCGAAATCGACATCGAAGAAAAGGATCTCAAGATCGAAGTCTTTCGCTCCTCGGGCCCTGGAGGACAAGGAGTCAATACAACGGACTCTGCCGTGCGTTTGACCCACATCCCTTCAGGAATGGTCGTGGTGTGTCGCGATGAACGATCTCAAATCAAAAATCGGGCCAAGGGTCTTAAAATATTAAAATCTCGTCTCCTGGAAGCGAAACAGAGGGAACAAGAGGCGCAAGAGAGGGCTGAGAGAAAATCCCAAATAGGCTCCGGAGATCGGAGTGAAAAGATTCGAACCTACAATTTTCCACAAAGTCGAGTCACTGATCACCGTATCGGACTGACCCTCCACCAACTTGACCAGATTTTGGATGGCAATCTTGATGAAATCATCATGGCCTTGAGAACGCATTATCAAACCGAAGCCATTAAAGAGACCCTATGAATCCTCCATCCTCCTCTCAGACTACAGACAGCAAAAAGTGGTATCCCTTAGACATCATCCAGTGGACATCCGACTATTTTAAATCAAAAGATATTCCCAATCCCCGTCTCGATGCCGAACTCCTCCTCGCTCATGTCTTAAAGTGTTCCCGAATCGATCTCTATGTTCATTTTAAAAAAGAGGTTTCTTTATCCCAAAGAGAGCTTTACAAGGAACTCATTCAAAGGCGCTATCATCGCGAACCATTACAATACATCACTGGGGTCCAAGAATTTTTTGGCCTCTCTTTTCTGACCAATCCCTCCGTCCTTATCCCACGTCCGGAAACAGAGCTCATGATTGAAATCGCCAAAAAAATTCTCACCAACGTTGAGGAAAAATATTCCCTGCTCGATATCGGCACAGGATCTGGCTGTCTGGCTATTACACTCGCGAAGGAATTCCCTCATTCCACGATGATGGCCACTGAAATTTCCAAAGAGGCCTTGGCTGTGGCACAAAAAAATGCCGAAAGAAATCAAATTGAAAATATTGATTTTGTCCTGACGGATCTCTCTCCAAAATTGTCCCTGAAGGCCGCCCAACACCGCTTTGATATGATTGTCAGTAATCCCCCCTACATTGCACGATCCGATTTTGACACCCTCCAACCCGAGGTGCGCGACTACGAGCCTCGCTTAGCCCTGGATGGCGGACATAACGGCCTTGATTTCTATCCACGAATCCTTCAAGATGCCACCGAACTATTAAAAGACAACGGCTGGCTTCTATTAGAAATCGGTGCCGGACAGGTTGAAAAAATAAAAAAGCTGATTGATCTCACAGAAAGTTTTTCAAATACAGAATGCGTGAACGACTACCATGATATCCCTAGAATTTTAAAAACCAAAAGAAGTGTGTAATGGATAAAATCATCATACAAGGCGGTCGAAGACTTAAAGGTGAAATTTCTATTAGTGGATCCAAAAACGCCGCTCTCCCCCTCCTTTTTGCAACGATCTTGACTGAAGGGACAAGCACCCTTCATCACATTCCAGAACTTAAGGATGTCCTTACTTCATTAAAACTTCTTTCCAAATTGGGACTCCATCACAAAAAAATCCAGACTCACACCTATCAAGTGCAATGCAACAACATGCGCAGTTACACGGCTACTTACGATCTCGTCAAAACCATGAGGGCCTCTGTCCTTGTCCTTGGCCCCTTATTGGCCCGTGTGCGCAAGGCGAAGGTTTCCCTCCCCGGGGGTTGTGCCATCGGGGCCCGCCCCATCAATCTCCATCTCAAGGCCTTTGAAAAAATGGGCGCCAAAATCGACATCCAGGGAGGTTATGTCGTGGCCTCCACCAAAAAGCTTCATGGAGAGCTCATCCGCTTTGATACCGTGACTGTCACAGGGACTGAAAATGTGATGATGGCCGCCACCTTAGCCCAGGGAGAAACGGTGATCGAAAATGCCGCTCGCGAACCTGAAGTCATCGATCTGGCTCAAGCCCTCATCGCTATGGGGGCCCGGATCGAAGGGATGGGTACAAAAACCATCCACATTCAGGGGGTCGACCAATTGCACGCCTGCCAATATTCCATCATTCCGGACCGCATCGAAATGGGCACCTTCTTGATGGGCGTTGCCATTACCCATGGAGACATCACGATCACCAATGCCAAATCCTCAATGCTTGTGGCCCTCATCGAAAAATTAAAAGAGGTCGGCGTTTCCTTTGAGGAAAACGAGAGGGGCCTTCGTGCCATTGGCCCCAAAATCCTCAAAACTGCCGATATCACCACGGCCCCCTTCCCCGGATTTGCCACTGATTTTCAGGCCCAATTTATGGCCTGCATGACTGTCGCCAAGGGAACGAGCGTCATCACGGAAACTATCTTCGAAAACCGATTTATGCATGTCAGCGAACTGGCCCGTATGGGTGCCAAAATCCGTGTGGAAGGTCATCGGGCCATTATCGAAGGCATCCCCCGCCTTTCGGGGGCCCCCCTCATGGCCAGCGATCTCCGGGCCTCTGCGGCCCTTGTATTAGCTGGCCTCAATGCCGAGGGAATTACGGAAATTCATAGAGTTTATCACATTGATCGGGGATACGAGCATATTGAAAGAAAATTTAGAAAATTGGGGGCCAAAATCAAAAGGGTCAAGGTAAAATACTAGTGCTTGTAAAATCAATTGCAAACTTTGACGCAATCCATTACCTTATTTTTTCAATTTTCACCTTTTACTAAGCCGGTCATTAGTATCTATACATAAAGGTCGGCTAGTACTACGAGAAACAAAGGGTTTTTTGTGAAGGAATGTCTTCATACTTTGTTTCTCGTTAGTATTATTAAGGATATTGACCTGTGAAAATCTTGAAGACATCGGCCAAAAGCTTTACACGCGATCTGAATTACCTCTTAAACAGTCAGCAAACTCCCGAATCGGCTTACCAAAAAGAAGTTCAGAGGATCATCAGCGATATCAAGAGAAAGAAGGACCAGGCCCTGTTCGGCTTGACCAAGAAATTCGACAAACACTCCCTGACACCCAAGTCGATCGAGGTCTCTCCTGTTGAAATTGAACGGGCCTACGATCAGGTCTCACGCAAAAGCATTCAGTCCTTCAATAAGGCCATCAAAAACATCCGTACCTATCATCGACAGCAAAAACAACAAGGTTCCTGGAGATTTTCCCTCGGTGGTTGCACCTATGGGATGCAAAGTCTCCCTATCGATCGTGTCGGTCTCTATGTCCCGGGGGGCCGTGCGGCCTATCCCTCTACGGTTTTTATGAATGCCATCCCTGCCCAAATCGCCGGAGTCAAAAATATCGTCATGGTGACACCCTTTCCCAATGGAGAATGCAACCCCTACACCCTTATTGCCGCGGATCTTGTTGGCATCAAGACAATTTATAAAGTGGCGGGGGCCCAGGCGATAGCTGCCCTCGCTTATGGCACACCCTGTATTCCTAAAGTGGACAAGATCGTGGGACCCGGAAATATCTTTGTCGCCCTCGCCAAACAGCAGGTCTATGGAATCGTCGATATTGACGCCATCGCCGGTCCCTCTGAAGTTGTCATTATTGCTGATGACAAGGCGGATCCTTCTTATGTGGCCGCCGATCTCCTGGCTCAAGCCGAACACGACCCCTTCTCCACCTCCATACTCCTCACTCCTTCCGAGCATCTTATTCGGAAGGTTTTTCAGCAAATGCAGCTTCAGATCGTCTCTCTTAACCGGCGTCCTATCATTGAAGAGGCCTTAAAAAATAATGGCGCCCTCATCAAGACAGACGATCTTAAAGAGGCCATCAGCGTCGCCAATGAAATCGCCCCCGAACATCTCCAGATCATCACCCGACATCCTGGAAAAATTCTTCCCCATGTTCGTCATGCGGGCGCCATTTTTCTCGGACCCCTCACATCTGTTCCCATGGGAGACTATGGCTGCGGTCCCAATCACGTCCTCCCTACGGGAGGGACGGCACGATTTTTCTCCCCTTTGGGTGTTTATGATTTTATCAAACACTCCAGCGTCTTGGAGGTGCATCCCAGGGGACTTAAGGATTTCGGACCTGAAGTGATTCGTATGGCTTATTTTGAAGGATTGACGGCCCATGCCGAATCCGTCAAGCTGCGGCTTCACAAGGAATTTTCATGACCCGAAAGGCCCACATTCAGAGAAAAACCAAAGAGACCAACATCCAGCTCGACCTCAATGTTGATGGAAGCGGCGCGTATACGATCGAGACCCCCATTCCCTTCCTCAATCATATGCTGGAGCTCTTCGCAAAACACGGTCTCTTCGATTTGAAAATAAAGGCAGTCGGCGATGTCAACGTTGACGATCATCATCTTGTTGAGGACATTGCCCTTGTCTTGGGTGAGGCCTTTTCAAAAGCCCTCGGTGATAAGGTTGGAATGAATCGTTATGGGAGTTTTCAGGTCCCGATGGACGATGCTGCCGCTTCAGCCATTGTCGATTTTTCCAATAGACCTCATCTTGTTTATGAAACACCCATCAAAAAAGGGGTTATCAAAAACTTCGATGTCGAGCTGATCCACCACTTCTTTGAATCTTTGGTTCAAAAGGCAGGTATCAATTTGCACCTTTCCGTACTGCGTGGAGAAAACAAACATCATGTTCTTGAGGCCCTGTTTAAGGCCCTCGCACGGGCCATGGATCAGGCAACACAAATCGATCCGCGCCGAAGAGACGTCCCTTCTACCAAAGGGACATTATAATTTTATACTATGGATACCTCTAATAACCCCAAATTGCGGGAACCTCTAAAAACCACCCAGATGCAAGGCGCCCGCCGAGCGAGGCCCGAGGCGTACTAAAAAGTACGTTGAGGGTCACGCGAGAAGGGCAACGCCGCAGATGGGTGGTTTTTAGAGGTTCCCCTATGTCACGCATCGCACTCATTGACTACGGAATGGGTAATCTTCACAGCGTCAAGAAGGCGCTCGAGCAAGTGGATACAAAAGTCGTCATCACGGGGTCCCCTCAAGAAGTCTTGAAAGCCGACAAGGTTGTCTTGCCGGGAGTGGGGGCCTTTCCCGATTTTATTAAAAATCTCAAAAAAAACCGCCTCATCGATTCCCTCATTAAGACGATAGAAAAAAACAAACCCTTTTTGGGCATCTGCCTTGGCCTTCATGCCCTTTTTGAAGAAAGCGAGGAGTTTGGCCGGCATAAGGGATTGGGACTCTTCAAAGGAAGGGTGGTCCACTTTCAACTCCCTTCCGATCTTTCCGTGCCCCACATGGGCTGGAATCAAATTCACATCAAAAAGAAAAGCCCCTGTCTCAAGGGGATCAAAGACAAGAGTTATTTTTACTTTGTTCATTCTTATCACGTCATTCCAGAAGACAATGATTTGATTGCCACAACAACTGATTATGGCAATCCTTTTGTCTCCAGCATCGCGAAAGACAATCTTTTTGCCTGTCAATTTCATCCCGAGAAAAGCCAGGACCTGGGTCTTAAAGTCCTAGAAAATTTTGCAAAACTGTAGAGGATTAGAAATAAAAAGGCCCTTGCTCAATGAGCAAGGGCCTTTGCCAAAACTTATGGATTGTCTTTCAATCTCCAAATTATGGCGTCCTTCCTAATTGAAGGACTTGCTTTTTCGACGCCGCTTCATGGCCGTCTCTTTTATGTCGCTGACCTTTTTCTTGGGTTGACGTTTGATCAACCACAGGGCCAGTCCGACTTCGCGACCACGGACTTGCACGGACTCACTGATCCCAAGATCATTTTTTAAGAACCGTGTCAGTTCGGCGTTTTTCTTCTTTTGAGAGATGGTTCTCATTTGAGTCCTCCTTAAATAATCTTTTCACCCTCCCTCAAACCCCACCCCTATTTGTTCATTATATGAACTTTTTGCCCCCTTTTCCGTCTTTTCCGCCCCATCCTTCAGCTATAAAATATGACGCACTGCGCTATTTGTCAAGGACTCCCTCTGTTTTTTATGAATCGAATCTCGATCACTCAAAGATTGTTATTAAAAAGCTATTGAAATTATTGAATAATTTGATATTATGGGAGGGATTAAAAAATATGATCATCTACCCTGCTATTGACATTCATAAGGGCCAAGTAGTTCGCCTCTCTCAAGGCCAACTGGACCAAAGCACGATCTATGGTGAAAACCCCCTAGCCCAGGCCCAAAAATGGGTCCAGCAGGGGGCCCAATGGATCCATTTAGTCGACCTGGATGCCGCCACTCTAGGAGAGCCCACCAATATTAAGGCTATCGAATCCGTCCTTCAAGACGCAGGGGTTCCTATTCAAATCGGGGGGGGTATTCGGACAAAAAAAACAGCTGAAATCTATCTCACCTTGGGGGCCGGTCGCATCGTGATCGGTTCTGCGGCCCTCAAAGATCCCGATATGGTCATGAGTCTTTGTGAAAAATTTCCAAAAAGGGTTGCCGTCGGGCTCGATGCCCGTGAAGGGAAGCTCGCCATTCACGGTTGGAAAAAAACGACGGACAAAGATGTGATTGAATACGCCAAGTGTTTTGAAAATAGTGGTGTCGCGGCCATCATCTATACGGACATCCATCGTGACGGCATGCTTTCAGGACCCAATATCGAGGCCACAAGAAAACTGGCCCAATCGGTCTCCATCCCCATCATTGCCTCTGGGGGAATGGCTCGCTTAGATGACATCAAACAAATCAAAAAATACGAATCTGACGGCATTCAAGGTATTATTATCGGTCGCGCCCTTTATGAAAAAACCATTGACTTGAAAGAGGCCATTGAGGCGGCAAAATAATGTTAACCAAAAGAATCATTCCTTGTCTTGACGTCAAAGACGGCCGGGTCGTCAAGGGAACACGTTTTATCAACCTCCGGGATGCCGGTGACCCTGTCGAAGTCGCCATCGAATATAACCGCCAAGGGGCTGATGAGCTTACTTTCCTAGACATTACGGCTTCACACGAGAAAAGAGACATCATTATTGATGTCGTCCATCGCACGGCTGATCAAATTTATATGCCCCTAACCGTCGGTGGAGGGATCCGCTCCTTAACTGATATTCGTAATCTCCTCAATGCGGGGGCCGATAAAGTCTCGATGAATACCACGGCGATTAAAGACCCGAATTTTGTCAAACAGGCAGCTCGAAAATTTGGAAGCCAGTGTATTGTGGTGGCCCTTGATGCCAAACGGATAAAAACACCCCCCTCTTCTAAAAAAGAAACATTAAAATGGGAATTATACACCCATGGCGGCCGTCATCCGACAGGGATTGATGCTGTTGAATGGGCTAAAAAAATGGAAGGCCTTGGTGCTGGAGAAATTCTCCTGACAAGCATGGATTGCGATGGGACCAAAAATGGCTATGACCTGAGATTGACACGCATCATCGCAAAAGCCGTCGGCATCCCCGTCATCGCCTCCGGAGGGGTGGGGACTCTTGAGCATATCTACGAGGGTCTTACCGAAGGCGGCGCCGATGCGGCCTTGGCCGCCTCCATCTTTCACTATCGCGAATATTCTGTGAGCGACGTCAAAAAATATCTGCATCAAAAAGGTGTCCCTGTCCGTTATCCTATTTAGTATTGACTTTGAGGCCCCCTTTCCCCCACAATACCTCTTTCCATCCATTTCAAAAGAAGGAGTCTCAATGTGAAATCCCTATTGAAAATTATCCTCATAGGCCTCTGTCTCATTCTTGTTTTCCCAACTTTGGAAAGGGGATTTTCTATGGCCGAAGCCAAACAAAAATTTTCAGCACCGACCCAAGATATGGTGAAAAACACCTTAAAACCGGGCAAAAAATATCACGTCACTATCGACACCAACAAAGGAAAAATTAAAGGAGATCTCTATGCGGCCGACGCCCCCGTGACTGTCACCAATTTTATCCAACTAGCTCGCGGGGGATTTTATAATGGTCTTACTTTTCATCGTGTCGTCCCTAATTTTGTCATTCAAGGCGGGGATCCTCAAGGCACGGGAAGCGGAGGACCTGGTTATAATCTCCCTGCTGAAATCAAGCGACTTCATAAGCTGGGGGCCTGGGCCACGGCTCGATTGGGGGACGAGAGCAATCCCAAGAGAGAATCCAGTGGAAGCCAATTCTACATCACCAAGGGAGATGCCTCTTTTTTGAACGGGGCCTACACGGTCTTTGGAGAAACCACTGCGGGAATGGATGTGGTCAACAAAATCGAACAGGGAGATAAGATCAATTCGGTAATGATTGAAGAAAAATAGACACTCAAGACGTTAATATGAGTGACACCATCATAAAAAAATTAAAATTTGATGACAAGGGACTTATCGCGGCCGTTATCCAAGATGTCGACAATAACGAGGTCCTCATGCTGGGTTATATGAATGAAGAGGCCGTCCGACGTACCCTGAAAGGACCGTACGTCACTTTTTGGTCGCGTTCTCGACGAAAGTATTGGGTCAAGGGAGAAACCTCCGGTCACACCCAAGAAGTCAAAGAGATTTATTTTGACTGCGACCAAGATGCCCTTTTGATCAAGGTCAAGCAAAATATCGCGGCTTGTCACGAAGGTTACCGGACTTGTTTCTTCCGTAAAATCGAAGGGGAGGACAAGCCTGTCAAAATCGTAGGCCAGCGCCTCTTCGACCCTGAAAAGAAGTACAATAAATAATAACCATGCCACTCAAAAAACGCGATCCTCATTGTCTTTTTTGTCAAATCATCGAAAAAAAATTGGAGGCCTCAATTCTCTACGAGGATGAGGCCGTGTGTGTCATTCTCGACAAATTCCCCCAGGCCCCCGTTCATGCCCTCATCATGCCCAAGAAACATTTTGTGAGTCTTAGGGAAATGGAAAGGCATCAACCCCTCTTAGGCCATCTCATGCACACTGTCATCCTCATGGCCAAAAAACTCAACATCAGCGAAAATGGTTTTCGAACCGTTATGAATACGGGAACTGAAGGGGGACAGGCCATCGACCACCTTCATATCCACCTCTTGGGGGGCCTGCAAATGGGACCTTCTCTTGTCGGGTAAAATCAGCGAAAACTGAGAATTTTTTCGACAACATCGCCCACCACCTTATCGGGTGTGGAGGCCCCGGCGGTGACACCGATATTGACCGGACCCTTGGGGAGCCAATCGTTCGTGACAACGGTTTCCCACTGCCCATGGGGCTTGTGGCGGATGGCCTCCGATGACAAAATATCCTCAAAATTCTCGATATGATACGTGGAGGCAAATTGGGAAGAAATATAGCAAAGTTGATTGGTATTGCTGCTGTTATAGCCACCCACCACAATCATCAAATTGAGTTTTTTTCCCTCCAAGGCCATGACGGCATTTTGTCGGTCATCCGTTGCCGAACAAATAGTGTCAAAATTGAGAAAATGTTCCGACAAGGTTTTATTGCCATAACGCTTGAGCATCGCCTTCTTGAGATGATCGGCAATACTCAAAGACTCGCTCCCCAACATCGTTGTCTGATTGGCCAAACCTATCTTTTCTAGATCATGATCCGGATCAAATCCGGGAGAGGTCGCTTTTTCAAATTTTTTCAGAAAAGTCTCTTTGTCGCCTCCCTGACAGATGTAGTGTGCAACATGATCCGCCTCTTTCATGTTGAGAACGACAATGTATTTGCCATGGGGATTTTTGAGGACGCGGGAACTCGTCGCCTGCGTTTCTTCGTGATAATGCTTCCCATGGATCACAACGGTAAAATGATCCTTGATATAACTTTCGACGCGGCGCCAGATATTGAGCACCGAACCGCAGGTCGTATCCACAATCTGACATCCCTTATCCAGGACGCGCTTGAGGGTTTGCAGATCAGTGCCAAAGGCGGGAATGACGACCACATCCTCGGCTGTCAATTCATCAACAGTGACATGCCCTTTGTAAGGCCCTGTCAGAAATTGATACCCCATTTCCAGGAGATTTTTATTGACCCGCGGATTATGAATGATCTCTGTGGTTAAAAAAAGACGTGTGTTGGGATATTTTTCACGGGTCGCATAGGCCAAATCCACGGCACGATCCACCCCATAACAAAACCCGAAAGAATCCGTGAGATAGAAGGTGATGCCGTTTTTTGAGTAGACATTGCCCCCCTTTTTGATGCGTGCAATAATATGACTGTAATATTGCCGGGAAAGGATATCCTGCATGGCATTTCCCGGCTTCATCCCTGTTCGGATGATCTTTTTGTTGTGTACGGCCACCGTAGGCATAAGAACCTCTTGGCTATCAAGGATATAGGACGATGTCAACTCGCCCCTCGTGTGTATTGATGAGAGTGGTAGAAAATGTTATTTTCCACCACTCTCTTGATCGGATGAGGGGCGGGTTGACATCTCAGGTAGCCCTGCTACAACGCTTCCCTATGTTCTTAAAATTTACAGTGACCCACCAGTCGAGTGAATCTCCAGCCCGTTGCGGCCGGATGGAGACGGAACACGGCACCATCGAGACCCCTGTCTTTATGCCCGTGGGTACCGTCGGAACTGTCAAGGCCCTGGACAGTCAGGAGCTTGAGGCCCTCGGGGTCACGATCATCCTTGGTAACACCTACCACCTCATGATGCGCCCCGGTCCTGATGTCCTCCTCCATCTTGGAGGCCTTCACAAATTCATGACTTGGCCAAAATCCATCCTGACCGACAGTGGAGGCTATCAAATTTTTAGCCTAGCCAAACTGAGAAAACTAAAGGAAGAGGGTGTAGAATTTCAATCCCATCTCGATGGGACAACCCACTTTTTGACACCTGAAAAGGCCCTGGAAATCCAACAGATCCTTGGTTCCGACATCTGGATGGTCCTGGATGAATGTACGCCCTATCCTGCAACCCCGGAACAAACCCGCACCTCTATGGAACTCACCCTTCGCTGGGCCCAACGCTCGGTGAAAACCTATCAAAAAATGCAACCCAAGGCCTCTCTCTTTGGCATTGTCCAGGGAGGGATGTACGAAGACCTCCGACACGAGTGTGCCACACGTTTGAGGGAAATGGGAGAGGGGGTGTTTCAAGGCTGGGCCTTGGGGGGACTATCCGTTCAAGAGCCCAATGAAACAACCTTTCGGATGATTGAGGTCGCCTCCCCCCTCCTTCCAAGAGAGGCCCCCCACTATCTCATGGGTATGGGGCTCCCCGCCGACATTGTTGAGGCCGTGGAACGAGGCATGGACATGTTTGATTGTGTCATCCCGACACGCAATGCCAGAAATGGCCAGCTCTTTACATCGCGGGGAACGATACAGATTCGCCACGCTCAATACACCCAAGATTCTAAACCCATTGATGAAAATTGTACTTGCATGACCTGTAAAAATTATAGTAGAGCCTACCTACGCCATTTGTACTTGGCAAAGGAAATATTGTCAGCCCGACTGAACACGATCCACAACATCAGTTACTACTTAGGCCTCATGAAGGCGCTACAGCAAGCCATCCGTGAGGACCGGTTTCAAAAATTTAAAAGGGATTTTTATGAAGCTCAAAATCAATCTGATAGTTAAAGGGGTCTTCGGAGTTTTTTTGTCGGTCATCGGCACTTTTATTGCCTCCCCAGCATGGACCATGGCACGTTCTCCAGTCAATGGTGAAGGACAGCCTTCTCCCGGCGGGGGAGCTGGCCTCTTTCTCCCCATGATTTTGGTCTTTGTGATCTTCTATTTTCTTTTAATCCGCCCCCAGTCAAAACAGCAAAAAAAACACCGGGAAATGTTGGGCCATGTCAAAAAAGATGACCAGGTGATCACAAATTCCGGCATCCATGGACAAGTGGTGGGTTTAACCGACAATGTGATTACCTTGGAAATTGCCAATAATGTTCGTATTAAAATTGAAAAAACAGCTATTTCTCAGGTGAAAAATCTAGCTGCTGTCCAACAGAAAACTTGAAATTATCATGCCCTCTCAAGAGCGTCGCAAATTTATCCTTATTTTCATCATTATCCTCGTTTCAGTCTATGTCCTCATGCCTACCCTTCTTCAATGGGGAACCAAGATTGACTTTGAGACCCAGGATACTGAGGTCTCTCAAGACTTTTGGCGAAACCTCCTCCCCAAAAAAACACTCAATCTGGGCCTGGATCTCAAGGGAGGCCTTTATATCGAGCTTGAGGTCCTGCTGAAAGATGCCCTCAAAAACAGGACGGACCTCCTCGCCAATGAAATTGAGCATTTTCTAAAAAATGACACTATTGCCTACCAGCAATTGGAGCGCCTTCCCGACACCTACAACATCAAGATCACCTATGAAAAACCCGAAAATCGTGATCCCCTTCTCCGATTTATGAATCAGTATTACCGCGATACCTTTCAGGAAGAACGTTCAGGGGAGGGAAACAACGCCATCATTTATCATATCACCGAGGCCTTTGGGTCCCGCATCAAAGATCAAACGGTGAAACAAGCCGTCGAGACCATTCGCAATCGTATCGATCGCTATGGGGTCTCCGAACCCGGCATTCAACGCCTGGGCGCCAACAAGATCGCCATTGAGCTCCCCGGTATCAGTGATCCCGATCGTGCCATTTCCATCATCAAGACCTCCGGCAAACTGGAGTTTAAAATTGTCGATGAATCGATGAAACCTGAGGAGGTTCTGGCCCTCGTCAACAAAGTCCGTGAAGAAAATAAGATTCCCGAGGGATATGCGGCCACCATCACTCATCAAATCAATGAACTGACGAAAGACAAGATCGCAAGCGATGCCGAAATCAGCTTCGAACTGCAGTACGATCCCCTCACCCGAAAGATTGTCGGAGGAACACCTTATTTATTGAAGAGAAAGGCCGATGTGACGGGAGATATGCTCCGTAATGCCCAGGTCCAGGTGCGCAACAACGAACCCTATGCCCTTTTATCCTTCAATAAGACAGGGACCAAGGCCTTTGCCGATCTCACCAAGGCCAACGTCGGAAAACGTCTGGCCATCATCCTGGATGACTACGTCAACAAGGCCCCCGTCATCCAAAGCGAAATACCGGGGGGAGAGGCCCAGATCACCCTGGGTTATGGCAATTATCAGGATTTGATGAAAGAGGCCGAAGACCTGGTCCTCGTCCTCCGCGAAGGCGCCCTTCCCGCCAAGTTGGAGGAACAGACAAAGACAATCGTGGGTCCCACACTAGGAAAGGAATCCATCGCACAGTCCTCCAAGGCCTTTTTGATGGGTTCCTTGCTGGTCATCCTATTTATGGCCATTTATTACAAAAGATCCGGGATCCTGGCCGACATCGCCGTATTACTCAATGTTGTCTTCATTTTTTCCATCTTGGCCATGTTTCAGGCCACTCTGACGCTTCCAGGACTCGCCGGTATCATTTTGACCATCGGTATGGCCGTCGATGCCAATGTTATTGTTTTTGAACGCATTCGTGACGAAATACGCGCCGGAAAATCCCCAAAGGCGGCCCTGGCCGCGGGTTACGAAAATGCGATGAGTGCTATCGTCGATTCCAATGTGACGACATTCTTGGCGGGTCTTGTCCTCTATCAGTTCGGCACGGGACCTGTCCGGGGTTTTGCCGTGACCCTCATGATCGGAATCATCAGCACACTCTTTACGGCACTATTTGTGGTTCGAACTTTGCAGGATTTTTTCATGCGACGACAAAAAAGGGAGGTCATGAGCATATGACATTTAACCTCCCCATCACACGCTGGCAATACTATTATGCCGTCATAGGAGCCCTTCTCATCGGTTTCAGCCTTTTTTTACTGATGACGCGGGGACTCAATTTTGAAACGGATTTTAAGGGAGGTCTCAAACTCCAGTATATGTTTTCGAAAGACATCACGGAAGGACAACTGCGAGAAATCCTGGGAACAGTGACGAACATCGGAAGCTTTTCCATTCAACGTATCGGTGAAACCTCTGAAAAGCGCTATGTCATCAAGACAGAGCTACCCGAAATAGAGCAGGGTATTTATTCCGAAAATATCACGAAGACTCTGGCTGACCAATTGGGCAAAGAGGAGGTTGTTTTAGAAAAGGCCGATTCTGTTGGTCCCAAGGCGGGAAAGGAGCTTCGTCGTAAGGGACAACTGGCTGTGATCGTTTCGTGGCTTTTGATGTTGATCTACATCGGTTGGCGCTTTGATTTTTTCTTTGCCCCTGGAGCTATTATTGCCCTGATTCATGACGTCATCATTACACTGGGGGCCTTTTCCCTGTGGCAGGTGGATTTCAGCCTCACCAGTGTGGCAGCCCTTCTAACCATCATTGGTTATTCGATCAACGACACGATTGTCGTCTACGACCGCATCCGGGAAAATCTGCAAAAATATCCAGAACGTTCCACAGGCGAT
>Ga0156191_1052_pt1 | contig 33590 bp, 32 predicted proteins | sample RifCSPlowO2_12_FD_107844 | JGI IMG/M metagenome (GOLD analysis project Ga0156191, IMG submission 107844) | Deltaproteobacteria bacterium RIFCSPLOWO2_12_FULL_50_11
AACCAAGGCCCAACTGGGAACCCACCCCCACCCCCCCTGTATTGTTGGAATTGCTTCCTTCAGTGAGGAAATAGAGGCCGATACCCACTTGGACAAAGGGGTCAAACTTGGGCTCGTCTGTCAAAAAGTAAAACTTGACGCTTGTTGTCGGCATTCCCAAAAAGAGGATATTGTTGTCGTTGTTAGAGACATTGGCACCGTCTTGAGTGGAGATAAGAAAACTGGTGGAAAAGGCGATCTGATCATGAAAACGATAATCAAAGAAGACATGACCTCCAATGCCAGGGGAGAGGACGGGGATGGTATCGATGAGAAAGATATTGCCGATGGGACCGAGTCCAATCGAAAAACCCCGGCGGGCCTCGGCCGATGAAGGGGAGAACAGGGTGAGGCTCAAGAGGATTAAGAAGGTTAGGAGGGCTTTATTTTTCATAAATAGTGATCTCACTTTCCTCATTAAATCAGCGAGGGTTTAGGAGTCCTTTATTAATACCTTTCTTCCTTGGATTTCAAGTCTTTCTTCAGCAAAAAGTTGGATGGCTTGTGGATAGAGTTTGTGTTCGACGGCATGAACGCGTTCTGTCAATGATTCCAGCGTGTCATCGGGTTTAAGAGGGACGGTCGTTTGAAGGATAATGGGGCCTGTATCGGTGCCTTCATCAATCAAATGGACGGTGACCCCTGTGACCTTGACACCATAATCATAGGCCTGTTGGATGGCCTCGACTCCCGGGAAGGAGGGGAGGAGGGCAGGATGGATATTCATGATCCGATGAGGATAATGGCGGATAAATTGAGGGGTCAAGACGCGCATGAAGCCCGCAAGGATGACAAGCTCGATCTTATAGGGGTCAAAGACCTGGATCAGGGCCTTTTCAAAGGCCTCTCGTGAGGGATAATCCTGATGACGGATGACATGGGTGGGAATCCGATGTTTTTCGGCCCTTTGGAGGCCATAGGCCTCTTTTTTGTTGCTCACGACACAGGCAATTTTGGCCGACAAAAAACCGGTCTCGATAGCATCGATGATGGCTTGTAAATTACTTCCATGACCTGAAATAAGGATGCCTAAAGGGGGTTTTTTCATAAAATCTTGATGGCAGTTTCTCCTGGAGAACGAGGAGCGACCTCTCCGATAAGGGCGGCTGTAGGGTAAGTTTTTTGCAATTGTTTTAGCAGGTTTTCATGGCCCTTCTGGGGAGTCATGACAACAAAACCGATACCGCAGTTAAAGACACGTAAGCGCTCCTCTTGAGAGATATCTCCCTCGTCGCAGAGCCACTGAATGACCGGGGGGATTTTCCATCGGTCTTGATGGAGTTGCACCTGACAATGGGGGGGGAGGATGCGAGGAATATTATCGATAAGACCGCCGCCTGTAATATGGGCCATGCCGCAAATGGTATGTTTCTGATAGGCCTCCAGGAGGGGGTTGACGTAGAGAGGTGTTGGCACTAACAAGGCCTCTCCCAGGGAGGTTTTTGTGCCGGGAACCCTGTCAGACAGGCTGAGATTTTTTTGCCCCATGATGTGATGCACAAGGGAATAGCCATTGCTGTGAAAACCGCTGGACGGAAGACCGATGACCTTGCAGCCAGGGTGCACCAGGGATTCCTGACATATTTTGTCCTTTTCAACGATGCCGACAATAAATCCCGCCAGATCAAAATCATCCTTTGCATAAACGGAGGGCATTTCAGCGGTTTCACCCCCGATGAGGGCGCAGTTTATCTCTTGACAGGCGGAGGTGATTCCTTTGATAATTTCCGTGGCCATCGACAGATTGAGATGTCCTGTGGCAAAATAGTCCAGAAAAAAAAGGGGTTCGGCACCCAGGCAGATGAGGTCATTGGCGTTCATCGCCACGAGGTCAATACCGATGGTATCAAAACGATTCAGGGCTTGGGCGATCTTGAGTTTTGTACCGACCCCGTCGGTGGATGAAACAAGGACGGGCTGTTTGTATTTTCGAAGATCGAGTTGAAAGAGACCGGCAAAATGGCCAAGAGACGAGAGGACTTCGGGGCGGTGGGTTTTACGGACATGGGGTTTGATCGCGTCGACAAAGGCATTGCCTTTATCAATATCAACCCCGGCCTTCTTGTAGACATCTTTTATGGAAATCATGTGACATCGTGTGTTTTTTTCGATTGGAGGGGACACGCTAGTGTGATATCCCTAACCCCATAAGGGGTCTACTTCGTCTAACGAATTTATGGGACACACCACTAGTGGATGGGGGGGGAAAAGTCAATGAGGAACATCTCTCATGGGTGGAGTTCTATTTTTTTGATGATTCTCGTCGTTGTGTGTGGCTGTGGGGAGGCCTCGGGGAGCGCTGATGATACGGGTGTTGAAGGGCGATCTCTGACGACCCTCGAGGGAGATCTGTTGTCTCAGGTCAATGCGGAGAGGACGGCGTCCGGTCTTCCTACACTGGTGCGTGATACGACGTTGGACCGTATCATGCTCTGGTATGGACAGGATATGCAAACGAACCACCATGTTGGTCATACGGATGCCAATAGTCGAGGGGCGCAGGATCGAGTCCGGTATTATGGGGGCAGCACCTCGGTGCTTTGTTCCGAGATCACTCAGTGGCGGACCGATGAATCCGGTGTGGAGCATTATCAGGGATACCAGGGTGATTCCGACAATCAGAGTACCTATATGGAGATAGGGGATTACAGTCTTGGACCCACCTCTATCGTGGGGGTAGTCGGCATCAGCGGGAAGGGCCCTACGGGGACAGAATTTTCAGAGACGGACGGGAGTTATTCAGGGATTCTCCTGTGTGATACGGCGGTGTCTTTGGTGATTGATCCCTTTTCAGAATAATAAAACCAAAATTTTCATTAAGCATTGTAAGTATAAATAACCACTTGACAATTTTGACATTTTGCAAGAAGTTTAACCGCCTTTTCAAGGCGGTCTGAGCCTCATTTAAACGATATTCATTTATTACTAAGGGGTATTGAAGTCATGCAGCGGGTCAAACTCATCGAAGAGACGATACGGAAGGGACTGGCTTTTTTGAGTCGCCAGGGGGCCTTGATGGTGGATACGGGGCATCATACGGGGCGATCGACGAAGGAGAGGTTTATTGTTCAAAGACCCGAAGTGGCCTCCATGATTGATTGGGGACCCGTCAATCTCCCCTTGGATGTTGCCACCGGCGACAAGATTGCCTCCAAGCTGGAGCAGAAAATCCTCTATGATGAGCACTACACCTATCAAGGGCGCGTGGGGGGGTATCCCATCGAGGTCAATTCGACCTCACCCTGGCACATCTTGTTTTGCGCGAATATGTTTAGAAAAATCCCCATTGAAAGTGTGACCAAGGTCATGAAGGATGACAGGACCATTCAGGTCTTTCATGATCCCACGATCAAGGTGTCGGGTCTTGGAGTCAAGTTTGATTATGAGACAGCCATTATCCTGGACCCTGTTAAGTTGAAGGTCTCCATTGTCAATACGGCCTATGCCGGAGAGATTAAAAAATCGGCCTTTACCCTCTGCAATTTCTTCCTCCCCGAGAGGGGGATTATGCCCATGCATGCCTCTGCCAACTGTCTGGAAGATGGTTCTGAGACCTGTGTCCTCTTTGGGTTGTCCGGGACGGGGAAGACCACCCTTTCAGCCAGCCCGGATCGTTTTTTGATCGGTGATGACGAACATGTCTGGAGTGATGGAGGCGTTTCCAATCTCGAAGGGGGATGCTATGCCAAGCTGATTGATTTAACGGAAGAGCGAGAGCCCGAAATTTTTCGGGCCGTCAATCGATTTGGTTCTATTCAGGAAAATGTGGCCATTGATATCTTGACGCGCGAGATAGACTACACCAATGCAGGCAAGACGGAAAACACGAGGGGTTCTTATCCCCTTTCGGCCCTCGATAAGGTTTTTGATCAGGGGCGTGATGCCTCCCATCCCAAGACGATAGTCTTTCTCACAGCGGATGCCTTTGGGGCCCTGCCTGCGGTGGCCAAACTGGATTCTTATCAAACCCAGTATCACTTCATTTCTGGTTATACGGCAAAGGTGGCAGGGACAGAGATAGGGATTAAAGAACCCAAGGCGACGTTTAGTGCCTGTTTTGGGGCCCCCTTTATGCCTCGTCCCGTTTCAGTGTATGCAGAACTATTGGCAAAGCTGGTCAACAAACACAACTGTAGTGTCTGGTTGCTCAATACGGGGTGGACGGAGGGGGGCTATGATAAGGGAGAGAGATTTCCACTCAGTGTGAGTCGTCAATTGCTCTCAATGATTCAATCAGGTGCCTTGGCCCGACAACCCCTGCAAAAACACCCTGTGTTTGGCTTTGATGTCGTGACATCCTGTCCGGGTGTGGATTCAAGATTTTTGGTGACGCCGCAGGGAGACAGTGTCCAACATCTGGCAGGGCGGTTTAAGGAAAATATGGCCAGGTTTAAAGGTTCCATTGATCCGAAGGTCATCGAACTCGGTGGCCCTCACTAACAGAGCTGGGCTCATGGGAAACAAAAAACTCTTCAAAACGATCCAGGTTATTTTTCCAAAAAAAAATGGCAATACACAAGCTTCCTTTTCAATTCTGGAAGGTCTTTTTAAGAGTGAATCTATTTTTTTTGTCCTCACATTGCGTTTTCTTTTTTTTATTTTCTGGTATTTTCCACCACTGACCATTTTCCGGTTCAAGACTTTGGGCATGTTGAGTGAGAGAGAGAAGCAGCGCTATTTTGAATGGTGGAAAAATCATCGTTATTATTTGTTCAGACAGTGTTTTGACTGCGTCAAGACCATATCACTTTTAGTCCAGGTGGGTCGTGATTGGGAGCCAACGACATGAATTCTTTATCAGGCGATGCCGTGGTGATCGGGAGTGGAGCGGGGGGGGCTGTGATGGCTCACCGCCTGACCGAAAAAGGTCTCAAGGTGATCCTCTTGGAGGCGGGGAGTTATCACAAGACGGAATCCTTTACGACCGACTTCTGGGAAACGATGCAGCACCTGTTTTGGGATAATGGGTTTCAATATGCCCCCGGCAATCCTTCGATCCCCTTCCTTCAGGGGCGCGCCGTTGGAGGGACGACCCTTATTAATTCCGCGATCTGCTGGAATCTTCCACGACCCATTCATGAACAGTGGGTGAGGGAGGAGGGATTTTCCATTGCGGCGGATGAAATTGAGGGGGAAGAAAACAAGATCAAAGAAGATCTTCATGTTGTTCCTGTGGATTCAAAAATTGCCAGAGGGAATAATAATGCCATGCAGAGAGGGGCGGAGAGGTTGGGATGGGAAGGCAGGCCCATTCATCGGAATGAAAAAGATTGTCAGGGTTCGGGTCGATGTCTCTTGGGGTGTCCCCATGGGGCCAAGCTCAGCATGGAAAAGACCTATGTGCCCTGGGCTATGGAAAAAGGCATGACCTTGATGGCCGATTGCGAGGCCAAAAAGGTTTTGATCCAGAAGGGGCGTGTGATGGGTGTTCAGGCCCTCAAGACAGATCTTAAGGCCAGGCACAAAAAAGGAGATCTCGTCCACATAAAGGCCCCCAAGGTAGTTGTGGCCGCTGGTGTCATTCAATCCCCCTTGATTTTACAGAGAAGTCGTGTGCCCGATCCCTTGGGACTTATTGGGAGTCATTTGATGGCCCATCCGGGGGTTTCGACGGTGGGGCTCTTTGAAGAGAGGATTAATCTGTGGAATGGGGCGACTCAGGGTTATGAGGTGACTGAATTCCGGCCCCAGGGATTAAAATTGGAGACATTGGCCATTAATCCTGCCTTATTTGGTGTCCGTGTTCCGGGAATGGGAGAACGATTGGTGGCGCTCTTTGAAAGGCGGGCCCATATGGCCCTTTGGGCCGCTGCCGCCAAGGCCCAGTCCAAGGGGAGTGTGAAGGGGGGACGACCCCTATCGCCGATTCGCTATCGGTTGCTTCCGGAGGATCTTAAGTTGTTGGTAAAAGGGATTCAATTGAATGGGGAAATGATGTTTGCCGCAGGGGCCAAGGAGATCTATCCAGGTATTCGGGGATTACCCGATGTGGTTTATTCTGTGGAGGAGCTCCGAGAGGTGACCAGCCGTGAGATCAAGGCCTCTCAAATTTTTCCTGTCGTAACCCATCTCTTTGGGACCTGCCGGTTGTCCGTGGATCCAAGGCTAGGGGTGATCAATAACAACTTTGAGTCCCACACCGTTCGGGGCCTTTATGTGGCGGATGCCTCCATTTTTCCCTCCAATATTGGCGTCAATCCTCAATTGGCCATCATGGGGCTCGCCGCCGTGGCCGCTAAAAGGGTGGCGGTTCAATAAAAAAAGATGGATTCTTGACACCCTCTGTGGTAGTTTTCCACCCAGGGTATTTTTATGGGCGATGGGGTCAAAAACAGCACGTTTTCCATTCCTCAGGCTGAAAAATCGCAAACAAAACAGGATCTTGAGCAATTATTTGAGATTGTCTCCAGAGCCAAATACATGTGGGAGTCCACCTTTGATGCCATTGGGGAACCCGTGATGATTATTAATGATACCTATGAGATTGAGAGGGCCAATCTGGCGACGGCCGAGATTGTAAAGATCGATGTCAGAAAGCTCATTGGCAAAAAGTGCTATGAAATATTTGCCAAGCGTCAGACGATCTGTCCCGGCTGTCCCCTTGAAAAAACCCTGATGTTTTTGACGCCTCACGCCTTAAATATTGAACATTTTTTTGGGGATAAAGAGTTTCATGTTTCTTCATATCCCTTGCAGTATAAGGTGACCCACAAGAATTCTGTCGTCCACCATTATCGGGATGTCACGGAGGAAAAAAAACTGCAAAGAACCATTGCTCAGACCGAGAAAATGGCCGCTTTAGGGATGATGGCAGGGGGTGTGGCCCATGAGATCAATAATCCCTTAAGTGGTATCTTGGCCTTTTCTCAGCTCATTCAGCGCGATTTGGATCCCAAAAGCTCGCTCTGTGAAGATATTAAGGAAATCGAAAATGCCGCCCATCGTTGCAAGGGTATCGTGGAAAATCTCCTCAATTTTTCTCGCCAAACAAAAAGCACCGATCGAGGACCTATTGATATCAATGAAACCATTGAATCCGCTCTTCCTCTATTTCGGATGAAATTGAGGACAATGAATGTTGAGGTAGCCACTGAATATTCAAAGGGGCTGGAGCATGTTTTCGGCAACCGTTCCCAAATTCAACAGGTGATTCTTAATCTGATTAGTAATGCGGCCGATGCCATGCCGGAAGGTGGTATTATTCATCTTCGCACAAAGAAAAATGTTGAAGGCAATTTTGCTAAAATTGAAGTGCAAGATACAGGCATTGGAATCAAAGGGAAAAATCTCAACCGCATCTTTGATCCTTATTTTACGACCAAGGACCTTGGTAATGGCACGGGGTTGGGCTTGTCCATCAGTTATAATATTATTCAGGAACATCAGGGAAAAATTGAGGTTCAAAGCGAGGAGGGGAAGGGGTCGATTTTTACTGTATTATTGCCTTATTGTCGTGAAAAGGGGAAGCGGACATTATAATAAGATCATAAACTGTTGCTAAGGGAGGTGGCTGTGAAAGAAACCATATTGGTCATTGATGATGAAGAAGTCATCCGAAAGGCCCTTGATAAATTTCTGAAGCAACAAAAGTATCATGTGCTTTTGGCTTCCGATGGAGAGCAGGGATGTCAAATGCTGAAGGAGGAAAGCGTTGATGCCGTCCTGGTTGATTTGATGATGCCCAAGGTGTCCGGGCTCGAGGTTGTCAAAAAGATTCAAGAAATCAATCCTGACATTGCCTGTATCATGATGACGGCGTTTGGGACTATTGCCAATGCCATTGAGGCCATCAAGGCAGGGGCCTATCATTATCTGACCAAACCTTTTGAACTGGATGAGGTGAAAGACCTTTTGCACAAGGCCCTGGATTATAAGCGTTTGAAAGTGGAGAATGTCCAATTAAAAAGGCAACTCAAGGATAAATATAAATTTGATAATATCATTGGTGAAAGTGAGGCGATAAAAGGTGTTTTTAGTCTGATCGAGAAGGTGGCCAATACCGATTCAACGGTTTTAATTACAGGGGAATCAGGAACGGGCAAAGAGCTTGTGGCTCGCGCCATTCATTATAATTCACAACGCTCCGACAAGCCTTTGATCACGGTTAATTGTGCGGCCATACCTGAGAATCTTCTTGAGAGCGAGCTCTTTGGTCATATGAAAGGGTCTTTTACCGGTGCTATTTCAACAACACCTGGACGTTTTGAAATGGCCCATAGAGGCAGTATTTTTCTTGATGAAATTGGGGATATGAGTCCCAAACTTCAGGTAAAATTGCTTCGTGTGCTTCAGGAAAGAAGATTTGAACCCGTAGGATCCACCCGGCCGAAAGAGGTCGATGTCCGGGTGATTACGGCGACGAATAGAAAATTGGAGGTCATGGTTGAAGAGGGGGGATTTCGGGAGGATCTCTATTATCGTCTCAATGTTATTCCTATTCACATCCCTCCCTTGAGGGAACGACCGGAGGATATTCGGCTTCTTATTGATTTTTTTCTGAGCCGAGCCAACAAAAACAACTCAAAATGTGTGACCGGCTTCTCCAAGGAGGCATTAAAGGTTTGTGAACAGTATGAATGGCAGGGAAATGTCCGAGAATTGGAGAATATAGTTGAGCGCTTAGTGGTTTTGAAAGGGGGCGGCACGATTACAGTAGAGGATTTGCCTTTTCACATCAATGGAGGTGAGACCAAGGATGTTTTTGGGCCACTCGTCATTCCTGACAGGGGTATTTCTTTTAAATCCGTGGTTTCAAAATTTGAAAACGAATTGATTTTGAAGGCCCTCAAGAAAACGCATTGGAACAAAAACAAGGCCGCTTCATTGTTGAATTTAAACCGGACGACTCTTGTTGAAAAAATCAAAAAGAAACAGCTTGAAAAATTTATAATTGGATAAGACGCCATGAAGCCTCTCAATCTTCTTGTCATTGATGACGACCCTACTATTGTCAAGTTTTTTGAGAAAATAGCGCAGAAATACGGCTATTCTTTCCATGGGGCGACTTCTGGCATTGAGGGTATGGAGGTCTTGTCAAAAAGAAAGGTGGATGTTGCCGTCGTTGATCTCAATCTTCCCCACCTCACCGGCATGCAGGTATTGCAGCGCATCAAATCCAATAATAAAGAGACAGAAGTGATTCTGATAACGGGTCAGGCGACGGTTGAATCGGCAGTAAAGGCCTTGAAAGAAGGGGCCTTTGATTTTATTCTCAAACCCTTTGTCTCCATTGACCTCCCCATCATTTGTATCCAGAAGGCCATGGATAAAATCAACCTCCATCAGAAGATCAGAGAACTGGAGACACGTCATGACTTTCGAGAGGATTATTATGGCATTATGGGGCGTAGTCCTGCCATGCAGGAGGTGTATAAACTGATAGATAACATTTCTAATAGTCAAAGTCCGGTCTTGATCTTGGGAGAGTCGGGTACGGGGAAGGAATTGGTGGCTCATGCCATTCATCAAACCAGCCCCCGCAAAACAACCCCCTTTATAGTGATCAACTGCTCTGCACTGACGGAAACCCTCCTTGAGAGCGAGCTTTTTGGACACATGAAGGGGTCGTTTACAGATGCCATTAGTGACAAAAAGGGGCTTTTCCAGGAGGCCGATAAAGGGACCGTTTTTTTAGATGAAATTGGTGAAATATCCCCCTCTGTTCAGGTGAAACTCCTCCGTGTTCTCCAGGACGGAGACATGAAGCCCATTGGGGCCAATCAGTCGATCAAGGTGGATGTTCGTGTGATTGCCGCCACCAATCGCGATTTATACATGGCTGTCAAAAAGGGGGTCTTTCGCGAAGATTTGTTTTATCGATTGAATGTGATTGGAATGCATCTGCCCCCCTTGAGAGATCGTGTGGATGACATCCCCTTGCTGGCCTATCATTTTATGAGGAAATTTTCTTCAAGGATGAATAAAAAGATAGAGCAAATTTCCGTTGATGCGATGCAGTGTCTGCAGGATTATCGATGGATGGGAAATGTTCGTGAGCTGGAAAACGTCATTGAGCGTGCCATTGTTCTCTGTCCTAATTCCATTATTACGGCAAAGGATCTTCCGTCGAAAATCTTGGGAGAGACCTTCTACGTTACAGATTCCATGAAGGATCATGCGGATTTGAGCAAATTGACCTATCAGGAGGCCAAAGAGAAGGCCTTGCAACAATTCAATCGCCATTATATTCTCGGGCTGTTACAGCAAACGGATGGCAACATCTCTCTGGCCTCGGCAAAAGCGGGAATGGACCGGAGCAATTTTAAGAAAATTATTCGAAAATGTGATATTAACATTCATGAATTTAGAAAATACTAAGTAAGGACAAGTGACCATGAGTGAAGGCGAGATTGTTGTTATTTATTTGAGTGAGAGGTTGGATCAGAAGACGATGAAGACGATCGCCAAGAAAAACTTTGAAATACGCCAGGTGACGCAGGAGCAATTTTTTGCCACCTTTCCCTCTCAGCGCCCAGACCTTGTCATTTTGACCTTCAAAAAAAATCAGCATGATACGGCCGTCCAGATCATCGAGCAAATCAAGGGACAGGATGAAAATCTTCCGATTATTTGTCTGACGGATGTCAGCGTGGAAAACGTGGTGGGCCTCATGAAGCAAGGGGCGTATGATTATTATAAAACCCCTCCTGACATTGTAAAGCTCCGACTGGCCATCTCGCATGCGATGGGAACTTACAAGTTGACCAAGAGGGTTTCACTTCTTGAAAATCAGGTAGGTTGGCAGGGCAAGTTTGACGAGATTGTGGGCGTCAGTTCTTCCATGCAGGAAATTTTTCAAACTATCCAGACAGTGGCCAAGAGTAATGCGACAGTCTTGATTCTTGGTGAGTCGGGGACGGGCAAGGAACTGGTGGCCAAGGCGATTCATCGTCATTCCGACCGTCGAAAATACAAATTTATTGATATCAATTGCGGTGCTATTCCAAGAGAGCTTTTGGAGAATGAACTCTTTGGTCATGAAAGGGGGGCCTATACGGGGGCTGACCGGCAATATGTGGGAAGTTGCGAGCGGGCCCATCAGGGAACTCTTTTTTTGGATGAGATTTGTGAGATGGATCCCTCCCTCCAGGTCAAGATATTGAGGGTGTTGCAAGAAAGGAATATTGTTCGTGTGGGGGGAGGGCAGAAGATTGAGATTGATATTCGCATTATCGCCGCGACCAATCGTGACATTCAAGCCGAGGTTGAAAAGGGAAATTTTCGCGAAGACCTTTATTATCGATTGAATGTCGTTCCTATCCATATCCCCCCCCTTAGGGTTCGCAGGGATGATATTATGGTACTGGGACGTTGTTTTTTGGAACGTTATTCGAAGGAAAACAACAAAAAATTTAAGGACTTTTCCCCCGATGCCATGCAGGTGTTGACCAATTATAACTGGCCGGGGAATGTTCGGGAACTGGAAAATGCCATTGAGAGATTGGTCGTTTTAAATGATGATACCAAGGTTCGTTTGTCGTTTCTGCCGCATTTTATTCAGAATGCCGAGAGACAGGTGATGGCGGGGACGACGGTTTCCTCTTCGGATTCTTATCAAAAGGTGGTGCCCCTTCCCCTGGTGGAGCAGTACGCCATTGAGGCGGCGATTGCCAAATGCAACGGAGACGTTGTCTTGGCGGCCAAGAAACTGCAAATCGGCCAGGCCACCATGTATCGAAAGATCAAACACTACGGCATCAAGCTCGATTAGTGTAGTGCGTCATAAATCTCTTTACGCTTCGTTGCCCCTGCACCCGCAATCCTCACGTACTTCCGTGTACGCTCCGGTTGCGGGTTTGCGGCAGCCTCGCCTAAAGAGATTTCTGACACACTATCCCTTTCCCTATTATAGTTTATTAAGGTAGGGATGGCCCCTTACCTTCATAAATATAATGCAGAGAGGGGCTACCGCAAATATAAGTCAAAAAGCGTTGGACGCACTACATGAGAATGCTTTTCGATTGAAGGGGGTAGTGGAAAATAACATTTTCTTCGGGGACCTTTCTCAACATCCTGAGCAGTATAATTGATTGAAATTATTAATATTTCTAGTTTTTCCTGGGAGGGATTAAGGATCCAAGGCAACTTTCTGCTCGATTCTTCGATAATTGGGTGTAGAAGGGAAAAAAATGATAAAAACCCTCTCCAGTATTCTTTTGGCAGTGGTTCTCTTTGCGATCTTGATCTATGCGGGGACCCTGACCACCTCGACCATTGTGGCTGAAGATTCGGCCGAGAGTTCTTCAGAAGAATGGTTTCTCTATTATACGTATTAATACAAACGCAATAAATGTCGTTATACTTCGTTGCCCTCGCTCGGCACTCCTTGCGTCCTAACCTTTCAGGTTAGGGCTCAGTCGGCCTTGCTCGGGCGCCTTGTCTAACGTCATTTCTTGCGTTTGTTGATGCATCACTTTATTTAATGCGTTTGTATTAATACCATAGTATAAATAAGCGGATCGTGGTTGACTTCTAGGCAAACCTTGCGCAAGAATGGCACTCGCCTTTTTGCCATGGGGACTTGTTGGCTGAAAGATCAAAATTGAGGAATTGATTGTGGCTTTTCCAAAAATGCGTCTGCGCCGTCTAAGGTATAATTCTATTCTTCGTGATATGGTTCAGGAACACAGGCTGTCCCCCAGAGATTTTGTGCTTCCTCTATTTGTGACAGAAGGAGGGGGGCAAAAGATACCGATTACCTCCATGCCGGGCGTATTTCAAATGTCACGCGACGAATTGGTCAAAGAGGTCAAGACCCTTTCTCCCCTAAAAATCCCCGGAGTCATCCTTTTTGGGATTCCCCGATCCAAGGATGAAAAGGGGACGCAGGCCCTCAAAAAGGATGGTGTGATTCAGGAGGCCATTCGGGCCATAAAAGATACGACCCCCGATGTCTTGGTAATCACGGATGTCTGTCTGTGTGAATACATGAGTCATGGGCACTGTGGTGTGGTTCAAAAAACACCAAAGGGTCAATGGGAAGTGATGAACGATGCCACATTGGAGATCCTGGCCCAGATGGCCGTGTCTCATGCCGAGGCGGGGGCTGATGTCGTGGCCCCTTCGGATATGATGGATGGTCGTGTGGGCCGTCTTCGTCAAGCCTTGGATCATCACGGTTTTTCGAAAACGCCGATTCTTTCCTATGCCGTCAAATATGCCTCATCCTTTTATGGCCCTTTTCGTGAAGCGGCAGCATCAGCCCCTCAATTTGGCGATCGAAAGAGTTATCAGATGAATTCCGCCAATAAGCGTGAAGCCATTCGCGAGGCTTGTCTGGATCTTCAGGAAGAGGCGGATATGTTGATGGTAAAACCGGCCCTCCCTTGCCTGGATGTGATCCAGATTGTGCGTCAGGAATGCGATGTTCCTGTCGCGGCCTATCAAGTGAGTGGTGAGTATTCCATGATCAAGGCCGCCGCTCATCAGGGTTTTTTGGATGAAAATCAGGTGATGATGGAGACTCTGTTGTCTATTAAAAGGGCGGGGGCGAGTTTTATTCTCACTTATTTTGCCAAACAAGCGGCCCAACTCATCATGCGCTGTGAGTAGGGCATTGCGCGTGTAGCGCATGGCGCTCGGCAATTCCATGAAACAACGTTTATTTCTCATTGATGGTTCAGGCTATATTTTTCGTGCCTATTATGCCGTCAGGCCCCTGACGACCTCCAAGGGGCTTCCGACAAATGCCCTTTATGGCTTTACATCCATGCTTTTAAAACTTTTTCGCGATGAAAAGCCCGATCATGTGGCTGTGGTCTTTGATGCCGGTCGTAAGACTTTTCGCAACAAACTTTATCCTGATTATAAGGCCAATCGTGCCGAACCCCCGGAAGATCTTGTGCCGCAGTTTCCTTATTTTCGAAAAATTGTTCAAGCCCTCAACATTTGTTGCCTTGAGGTGGAGGGCTTTGAGGCCGATGATGTCATCGGAACTGTTGCTAAACAATTGGAAGAGAAAAATTTGGACACTGTTATTATTACGGCGGATAAAGATTTGATGCAGCTTGTGGATGACAAGATCACCCTATGGGACACGATGAGGGACAGGAAGGTGGGCCTCAGTGAGGTCAAGACTCGATTTCAAGTGGGGCCTGAAAAGGTGACGGATATTTTTGGTCTCGCGGGAGATACCTCGGATAATATTCCAGGAATTCCGGGTATTGGGGAGAAGACGGCCATGAAGCTTGTGGGAGAATACGGTTCGTTGGAATCGGTCCTTGAAAATGTTGGCAAACTCAAGGGAAAGCTCAAGGAACATGTGGAACAAAATATCGATCAGGCACGTCTTTCAAAAAGACTGGCTACCATTATCACTGATGTACCCGTCAAGTTTGATTTCAGAGATTTTGAATTGAGAGAACCGGACCACAAGGAGTTGCGGGCTTTGTTTGAGGAGCTGGAGTTTCAAACCCTTTTATCCCAGCTGACACCGCAAAAGACATTGGAATCCTCGGGCTATCACCTTGTGAGTTCTGAAGGAGGCTTAAAAAAAGTCGTCGAAAAATGTCTTCATGCCGAGGCCTTGGCCTTTGATTTGGAGACGACGAGTCTGGATGTCAGGGTGGCCGAGATAGTGGGTGTGGCGCTCTCCTGTCAGGAAGGGGAGGCCTATTATGTTCCCATGGCCCCTTATGTTCTTGGGATTTTACGTCCGCTTCTGGAGAACAAAAAAGTCTCTCGTTGGGCTCAAAACGCCAAGTATGATGCCGCTGTTTTAAAAAGATACGGCATCCATGTCTTTCCCGTTCAATGTGACACCATGATTGCCTCCTATCTTCTTCATCCCGAGGAGAGGCACAATCTGGATTTTTTGGCCCAAAAATATTTGAAACATAAAATGACGACCTATGAAGATGTGACGGGAAAAGGGAAAAAACAGATCAATTTTTCCGAGGTAGAGGTCCAGACGGCAAAGGATTATGCCTGTGAGGATGCGGATGTCACTTATCGGCTGGCCCGTATTTTTTTGCCACTCATTAAAAAAGAGGGGCTGGACAGGCTTTATGAAGACATAGAGATGCCCCTTGTGGAGGTCTTGATGGCGATGGAGACCTCAGGTGTCTTGCTGGATGTCGCTTTGTTGAAAAAGTTGTCCAAGGAGTATGAGACGCGTCTTCATCAGATTGAGTCACGGATTTTTGAAAGTGCCGGGCAATCCTTTAATATCAATTCGCCGAAACAGCTGGGGAAAATTCTCTTTGAGGCATTAAATCTTCCGGTCATTCGAAAAACAAAAACGGGATATTCCACAGATGTCGATGTCTTGATGGAATTGCGATCTCATCACGACATTGCGGCCCATATCTTGGATTATAGGAGTTTGTCCAAATTGATTTCGACTTATATTGATGCCCTGCCTTCCCTGGTGGATCCCAAAACGGGGAGGGTGCACACCTCGTTCAATCAGACCATCACGGCGACGGGTCGACTTTCCTCGAGCAATCCCAATCTTCAAAATATTCCCGTGCGAACCGATGAAGGACGGAGGATCCGTGAGGCTTTTATCGCCCAAAAGGGCTGTGATGTGTTGTCTGTGGACTATTCTCAGATCGAATTGAGACTCCTGGCCCATATTTCTGAGGATCCAAAATTAATGAATGCCTTTTGTCAGAACGAAGATATTCACCGCCAGACGGCCATGGAGGTCTTTGATGTTCAGGGTGATCGAGTGACTCCTGAAATGAGATCGATGGGCAAGACAATCAATTTTGGGATTCTCTATGGGCAGACACCTCACGGACTCTCCCAGCAATTGGGGATCTCCATGAATGAGGCCAGCGATTATATCAGGCGATTCTATGAAAAATTTTCCAGGGTGAAGGAATATAAAGAGGAAATCTTGAAAGAGGTCCATAAGACGCAAATGGCGCAGACCCTTAAGGGCCGCCGCCGCCATTTTCCGGACATCAACAGTCATAATGCCAACGTCAGAAATCTGGCCGAGCGCATGGCCTTCAATATGATTTTTCAGGGTTCGGCGGCCGATATCATCAAGAAGGTCATGATAGAAATATATCAAAAGTTTGTGCAACGCTCCCTGAAGAGTCGTATGATCCTTCAGGTCCATGATGAGCTTGTCTTTGAGGTGGATCGCTCGGAGAAAGAGGCTGTTCAGGAAATCGTTGTGACGACGATGGAGGGGGGGATGGACCTCAAGGTCCCTCTGAAGGTGGATGTGGGTTGGGGAGACAACTGGGCCAAGGCCCACTGATCTTTATGGGGAGGCCCGACCTTCTGTTTCATCAAAAGAATGATGCTCTAGCTGCCAGAGGGTCCTGGTTTCGTCTCTGAAGACATCAATAAAATGGGGTTGATCTCTCTGGGCGGGTTCGATACCGCCACTGACGCCAAAGACCGGCAGTCCTCCTATCTCGAGATCGGTCGGTGTATGGGTATGTCCCGTGATGCCGCCGATCACCTTCCGGCGTCTTAAATGTTCCTGAAGCCTGTCGGATCCCATCAGCGCCAGATCAGAGGTGTCTCCAAGTTCATAATCTCTGACCGCGACAAAATCTCTGTGAGGTACAAAGTGTGTGGCGACGAGAATCCCCCCCACTTCCACATTGTCGACCAAGGAATCCAGATGGCAGGCCATGCCCCCGTGGCAATAATCAAAAAAATCCCTGGCGGTTAAATCCTCGGTGGAGGATCGGGTGGCTCTCGGCGGATTGAGTCGGGGAAAGGTAAAATGCCTGAAGGTGTTTGTCACCTTTATTTCTGCCAGTCCCATCATAAATTCTCTGTCTGGACGGATGTCTTCATAGGGTACGTCCCTTCCGTAATTTTCCCACCATGCTCGGTCCAGGCTCCTCCACCAGCCTTCCAACGCGCCATCATACCATCCGACATTGCCGGCAACGGCCAGGCCACTTTCTGTATGGATATAGGGTTGATGATCGAGGAGATGGAGGCCCCATCTTTGAAGGTAGGCCGCAGTTTCCGGGTAAAATTCATCCAGGAACGCTTTTTCAAGAGTCGGGTCGAGTTGTTTTCTGTCCCCGACGCGATCAAACACCAAACGTCGGCTTAAGCATTCGAGATCATTGTTTCCCAAGACAAAGAGTCTTGCCCTGGCAGGGATTCTAGACAGGGCATCGAGCCCTCTCAAGAAATGTTCACCCACCTGATGGGGAGGTTCCCCCCTTTCTGCCAGATCACCGTTGAACAATAGGATGTCATGGGGTCTTGTGAGTTGTGCCGCCCTCTCGATGACTTGTTCGGCCCATGGGGTCCACTCACCCGTCCTTGAACTCCTTTTTCCAAAGTGGAGGTCGGAGAGGACGACGAATCTCACCAGAGGATCGTTTGAAGAAACCCTGCTAAAGGAATCGGGATCTGAAGGGGTTTGTGGGCCGGGTCTTGTGGGTTCACGGAGGCCGCGCACTTGACGAACGTGACTCGAAGTTTGTAGGGATCCCCGCCCACGTCTTGGATCCCTTTCGGCCAAGTCCCGCGGACCTTCAACTGGACGACTATTTAAGGCCATATTTCCTTTCGGCGATAGCTCCTAGTTTTGGGCCACTCCCATTTTCGTTGGTAACGCCAAAAGGTTGCTATGAGGAGGGGGATTTTTTGAGGGGTTTTATTGGGTAAAGATGAGGGTAAAAGGGCCGATGCGAACCACGTCTTTGGGTTGTAGGGGGTGTTCTGATACCTTTTTGTCATTGACATAGGTGCCATTGGAGGATTCGAGGTCAATAAGGACGTATTTTCCCCCGGCCTGATGGATTTGGGCATGTTTTCGGGACACCTTTGCATCTTTCAGGGTGATTGTGTTGGAGGGGGAACGACCGATTTCAACCAATTCTCCCAGGGCCTGTTTTCCGACCTCTTTGCCATTCTTTTTGATGATAAATTGGGCTTGTTTCATGTGGGGGGCCGGCATGGAGGGAGAAGGGGTGGCCCTAGTTTCTTGGGGCTTTTGGGGCAATTCTGGCTGAGGGGTGAAATAGTCCCCTTCACTCAGGCTTGGGACGGATTCTTCTCCTCCCAAGGAGGGAATAGAGGTTTCATCCGTTTTTTCGGGAAGCGGCTTTTGAATTTTCATCGAGACTTCATCTGTGGTCTCGTTAGGGTTCACCGATTCAGATTCCACAATCTCTTCAAATTCATCTGGAGGGGGATGTTCAATCATTTCAAAAGGAGAGGGTTCGGCATCTGGAGTGATATGGGATGTTATGGTTTCTCCCTTGATGAGTTCTTCGTAAATTGCGATATTGTCTAGGGCCGTTTTCATCAATTTTTCTAGGGATTCTATTTTTTCCTGCTCCGTTTCCACGTATTTTTTTAGATTTTCTTTTGAAAATTCGCCCAACTGATGACGCACTTTGGATTCTTCGAGGTTTTCTTGATGTATTTTGATGATATTTTGAATTTCAAGTTTCCTATTTTTTATCAAGGAAAGGTTCTCTTTTACCTCATTGCTGATGTCGATAAAATTTTTGATGGCTTCATTCAGTTGTTCCAAATAGTCGCCGCGAATCTTTTGATAGACACTTTTTGACACCTCCCCCTTTTTTTCATCCAGTTTATTGAGGCGGTCTTGGTAGAGGTCACGCTCTTTTTTAATGGTACGGGCCCTGTCGATCAAGGTCTCATCAAGGGGGGGGATGGAGTTTTCGAGAGAAATCCTTTCTCCGTCACCATCGCCTTCCAGACCATTGTCTCCTGGGAGTGGAGTGGGATCTTCAATAATAGGATTGTCTTTCATATTAATCAGTAAGACCTTGAACTCACTCAACTTTTCATTTTATTGAAGCCGGGTCCTTTTGTCAAACAAACAATCGCATCCTGGCGTCCCTGGGCACAGGCCTGGTGGATTTTCGCAAGATCGCTTGTAAAACGTCGGAGTGGTAGGGGGGATTGTGGGGCAAAGCTGTAAAAGCGGACGGGAGAAGGGGGGGAGGCGATGAGATCCAGGGTTTTATTGTAATGGATGTGGCGATTGCGGATGGCTTCGATCAGTTGCGGATAATGTCGGAAGGAGGTGAGTTTCCAGGGAAAATAGGACATCGGTTTTTTTCGATATCCTTCCCTCTGTGAGAGAAGGATCCAGATTTCCTGGCACCCTTCATCGATCGCCTTTTGAACAGGGATGGAGTCAGAAATGCCCCCATCCACATAACGTTTCCCGTTGATGAGGATGGGTGTCTTATAGGCCAGGGGAATGGCCCCGCTGGCCTTGAGGGCCAGGGGAATCGGGTCTTTTCGATTTTTAAAGTAATGGGGCTGTCCGGTTTCGCAATCGGTGGCACAGATGAAAAAATCACAGGGATTATTGTTGATAGCCTGATAATTGAGAGGAACAACCTTGGCAAAGATTTCATCAACGAGGTAGTCAAAATCCATCACTGATTTTCGGGTCAGGATTCTTTTAAGATTCAGGAAATTTTTGGTGCGAAAGGTTTCCAGCCAGACAGGCATGAGGTCATTTGTTTGATGGGCCACAAAATAGGCCCCGGTCGAGGCCCCTGCGGAGGTGGCGCAGACGACATCGAATGGGGGAAGACCAGCTTCAATCAGTGCCATCAACATTCCAGCGGTGTGGGCCCCTCTGGCCCCTCCGCCCTCGAGGACCAACCCGCGTTTTACCTTCTCCCATGACATGGAGGGATCCTACTTATCCCGGTTGAATCCGTCAACTTGGTGATTTGAACAGTGGTGTGTCCCATAAATCTCTTTATGCTTCGTCGTCTTTCGTCAGGCCGCCTCAACGTACGGTCCAGTACGCCTCGGCGGCCTTCCTCAAGACTCCTCGCCTAAAGAAGATTTCTGGAACACACGGGCCATTATTGTAAAGAAGCGTTAGGGACACTACAATAGTATCTGGACATAAAGGTCGGCCTTTACTAACAGTCCCGAAATTGTATAGACATTTGGGAACTGTTAGTATTACAGGACCGGTTGTTAGCCCTATCGGGCTGTCCATATTATTTCGGTCCTGTTAATATGTATAAAAACTATATGCACTCTGGTCCCTTGAAGACACTCATCATTGGCACACGGGGAAGTCCCTTGGCCCTTTGGCAGGCGGGTTGGGTCAAGGAGCGTCTGACGGCGCTGGTTCCAGGCATTCAGATTTCTTTCAAGGAGATCAAGACGACGGGGGATAAAATGCTCGATGTCAGTTTGGCCAAGGTGGGGGGCAAGGGGCTTTTCTTGAAGGAGATCGAAGAGGCCCTTTTGGCAGGGGAAGTGGATATAGCCGTTCACAGCATGAAGGATGTCCCGGTTACATTGCCGAAGGGTTTAGTGCTGGGGGCCATGATGGCGCGAGAAGATCCTCGTGATGTGTTCGTCTCCCGTCGGTGGACCCGGTTCTTTGATTTGCCCCAGGGGGCCCGTGTGGGAACGAGTTCATTAAGGCGCCGGACCCAATTGTTGCACCACCGGCCCGATCTTAAGATTGTTTCCTTGCGGGGAAATGTGGGGACACGGTTGAAACGCTTGGAGGAAGGATCGGTGGATGCCATCATCCTGGCCGCGGCGGGAATGAAGCGTTTAAATTGCGAGCATCATATTACCGAGTATTTGGAAACAGAGATTCTCCTGCCTGCGGTGGGACAGGGATGTGTGGGTATTGAGGCTCGTGACAATCGACAGGATGTCTTAAAATTAATAACACTGCTGAATGATCCTCAGACGCAAATTTGTGTTGAGGCCGAGAGACATCTCCTTCAGATTCTTGAGGGGGGATGTCAAGCCCCCATCGGGGTTTATGGGACGATGGTTCAAGATCGATTGACCTTGGTAGCGAAGGTCCTTTCTTATGATGGACAAACGGTCTTGGCGGAGGTAGCAGAGGGGTCCATGAAGGATCCCGGTGCCGTAGCCAGGCATTTGGGAGATCGGCTGATTCGGCAAGGGGCTCAAAAAATCCTCCAAGAGGTTATTGAGGCCATGGACAATGAAGGATAAAAAAATGCGTAAGAAAAAAATGGGTTTTGTCAGCCTTGTGGGGGCCGGGCCCGGGGATCAAGGTCTCATTACGGTCAAGGGATACCAGCGGCTTCAAGAGGCGGAGGTGGTTGTTTACGATAATTTGGTCAACCCGATCTTGTTGACTACGGCCTCTTTCAGGGCGGAAAAGATCTTTGTGGGGAAGATGGGTTCCCGTCATATCCTGGAACAGTCGGAGATCGACAAGATCGTGATTGAAAAGGCGCGTCAGTGGAAAAAGGTGGTTCGATTAAAAGGGGGGGATCCCTATATTTTTGGTCGAGGGGGGGAAGAGGCGAGTGCCTTAAAATCACAGGACATCCCTTTTGAAATTGTCCCGGGGGTGACTTCCTCTGTAGCGGTTCCCGCTTATGCGGGGATTCCCCTGACGCATCGTGATTATGCAGCGACAGTGGCCTTCGTGACGGGGCACGAAAACCCCCAAAAACCAGAATCCCTGATTGACTGGATGGCCCTCTCCAAGATGAATACCTTAGTCTTTTTGATGGGGGTGACGTATCTCAAAGAGGTGACGAGGCGGCTCATCGAATGCGGCCGATCCCCCACAACCCCGGCGGCCATTATTCAGCAAGGGACCGTCCCCACACAAAAAACGGTGGTGGGTTCTTTGGGGGATATTGCCCAAAGGGCGGAGGAAGAGGACATCCGCCCCCCTTCCATTATTGTCATAGGGGAGGTGGTCCGGTTTAGGGATGCATTAAATTGGTTTGAGACGCGGCCCCTCTTTGGAAAAAGGGTCCTTGTCATGCGGTCACGAAGACAGCTGGGGGAATTGACGACGCTCTTTCATGAGGCCGGGGCCCAGATTGTCGAGATCCCGATGTTGGAGATCCTCCCCCCTCGCTCCTATCGGGCACTCGATCAGGTGTTGAAAAGACTGGGTCAATATGACTGGATCCTTTTTACGAGTGTCAATGGTGTGCAGGCCTTTATGGATCGTTTGCAGGGACAGAAAAGGGATATACGCGATCTCAAGGGGGTCAAGATTGCCACGATTGGTCTCTCCACGAGGCAGGCCGTGGAGGGTTACCATCTCCGTGTGGCCCTGGTGGCCAGGGAATCCACGGCGGAGGGTTTGGTAAAAATTCTTGGTCGACAGGTGAAGGGAAAAAAGGTCCTCATTCCCCGTGCGGCCGAAGGACGAGAGATCCTTGTCGCGGGCCTAAGAAAACAGGGGGCTAGAGTCAGTGACATTGAGGTGTATCGTTCACGGCTTCCAAAAAAGTCCAAAGAAAGACTCCAAGACCTTTTCAGATCAGATACAGAAGTTCCCCATTGGGTGGTGTTTACCAGTTCGCTCATGGTTCATCGGTTTATGAAGGTCTTGGGAGGTGGGAGGGCGAAAGAGGGGGCTCGTTTTAAAGACATTCATTTTGCGGCCATTGGACCTGTGACGAGAAAGACCGTTGTGAACTATGGTCTCAAGGTCCATGTTGTGCCCTCTAGGGCGACCTTAAAAGCCCTCGTTCAGGAAATTGTTGTCTTTGAGAAAAAATCTGTCTAGGATTTTGTTTAATGGATATGTTGAAAAATAATATATCTTCTCGCTTTTGCGTTCCACACTCCCCTGCCGTGTGGAACGCAGCGTGAAAAATCAATAACATAGAGGCAGTAAGGAGATTGATTTTTCAAAGCCGCTCAAAGAAATATTATTTTTCAATATTTTCTTAATAGATCTAAAAACAATAAAACCACAAGAGGTCTTTCGGCCTTTGTGGTTTTATCTTGGCGAATCAATAAGTTTAAGTGATTAGTGCTCTGGTTTTGCCGCCTTCTCTGCTTTCTCTTTTTCTGCCTTTTGGCACTCTTCAAGCTTGGCACCGGCCAGGCCTTCACAAGGCTTCTTGACTTCTGCTGCCTTCGCAGGAGCCGCTGTTTCAGCAGAGGCAATAGAGACGATGGTGAACATTGCGACTACGAGAATCGCTAAACTACTGAGTATTTTCTTCATAGGTGTTTTTTTCACCTCCTTTGGAGGTGAATCTTTATGTCTAAACCCCGAAGAAGTCAAGAGGCACCTATTAATGTAAAAAATACTAATAAATACAGTATATTATAGGGAAATGTCCCGAAACATAAAATAAGCAGCGGCGATCAGACAGAGACCGGCCCATAGGAAGTCCAGTCTTATGGGTTCTTTCATGTAAGAAATTGAAAAGAGGGCGAAGACACCCATGGTGACAATCTCCTGAATGACCTTCAGCTGAGCCAGGGAATAAGACTGATACCCTATCCGGTTTGCCGGGACTTACAGGCAATATTCAAAAAAGGCAATGCCCCAGCTCACGAGGATGACAAAGAAGAGCGCCCTTGTCTTGAAGTCTTTGAGGTGACCATACCAGGCATAGGTCATAAAGAGATTAGAGAAAATCAGTAATACGATGGGTAGAAGTTTTTGCATTTAGGGGAGCCCTGTCGTCTCCTCCCATCCATGCATGAGATTCATGTTTTGGATCGCCTGCCCGGAGGCCCCTTTTGTCAGGTTATCGATGGCGGACATGACGATAATCTTTTCGGTTCGGGGATTGATGGTGATTCCGATTTCACACATATTGGTGCCGCGAACATTTTTGGTCTTTGGGGTTATCCCCGATGGGTTGACCCTGACGAAGGGCTCTTTTTTGTAAAATTCTGCATAAAGCCTTTGCAGATCTTTGTCGGAGTATTTTCTGAGAGGGGTGAGATAGCATGTGGCCAGGATCCCTCTGTCTATTGGGATTAAGTGGGGGACAAAGGTGACGTGGATTTCTTTATCGGCCAGTTGAGACAGCTCTTGTTCGATTTCGCCCGTATGTCGATGGGTGGTGGGATTGTAGGGATGCATGGATTCATTGATCTCACAAAAGGAGAGATCGAGACTAGCCTTTCGACCGGCACCCGAGGCCCCGGATTTGGCATCACAGATGATATCATTTAAAGAGACATCCTGTTTTTGTACAAGGGGAATCAGGGCGAGCAGGATGGCCGTCGGATAACAACCGGGGTTGCCGACTAAAAAAGACTTTTTTATTTTTTGCCGATGGAGTTCGGGGAGACCATAGACAGATTCGGCCAGCAGATGGGAGGCCTGGTGCCTTGATGGTCCGTCGGAATCCGCGTACCATGTGGCATAGGTCGTGGCGGAGTTGAACCGAAAATCGGCGGAGAGATCCACCACCTTTGTCCCTTTTTCAATCAATAGAGGAATCGTTTTCATGGCCGATTGATGAGGGAGACATGAAAAGGCAAAACTCGCCTTTTTGGCCAAGATGTCTGGATTGAGGGATTCGAGTTTGAGTGAGGCAAAGGCCTCTAAGTGAGGGCACACTTCCCCCAATGTTTTTCCCGAATAGGTTTCGGAGGTCGCAAGAATAACATCCACAAAGGGATGACCGGCCAGAAGGCGTAACAATTCCTGACCGGTATATCCAGTGGCCCCGATAATAGCGATGGGGACTTTTTGCGTCATGTTTTTTAACCTATATAATTTTTATGACTTTGTCATCTTCTTCTTGGGGTGAGAGAGGGGACACGACAGCCGATTATCGCTTGGAGTATTGAGGACGTCTACGGGCCTTGTGGCGCCCATATTTCTTGCGTTCCACAATGCGGGAATCACGGGTAAGAAAACCCGCTGTCTTCAGAGGTTTGCGATAATCGGGATTGATGGAAAGAAGGGCCTTGGCAATACCATACTTTAAGGCGTCAGCCTGACTTGAGACGCCTCCCCCTGTGATGTTGGCCTTGATGTCAAATTGGTTTTCGGTGCCCGTGACGGACAAAGGTTGCTGAAGGATATAGCGCAGTATCTCACGAGGAAAATAATTTTCAGTGGAACGGCCATTGATCAACATCTTTCCTTCACCGGGAGAGAGAATGACACGGGCAATGGAGCTCTTCCTTTTTCCTGTGGCGGTAAAAACCTTGAGGGCCTTAATGGCGGTTAAAGTTTCGGAGGCATGTTTTTTTAAAATTGTTGTTGTCATCATTGAATCTCGATGGATTGTGGTTGTTGAGCCTGGTGAGGATGTTCGCTGCCAGAATAGATTTTCAATTTTCTCATCAAATGCTTAGTCATTTTGTTTTTAGGCAGCATGCCTTTCACAGCGTGTCTTATAATTTCCTCCGGTTTTCTGGCTCTTAATTCGGAGACATTCTTGGTTTTAAGGCCACCCCTGTACCCTGAGTGGGTGTAATATTTCTTTTCCAGCTCCTTATTTCCCGTCAATTTGACCTTGTCCGCATTGATGACGATGACAAAGTCGCCCGTATCCACGTGAGGGGTGAATCGGGTCTTGTTTTTGCCCCTTAAGTGATTGGCGATTTTTGTGGCGGCCCTCCCGAGAATCTTATCGGTAAGGTCAATGATGATCCAACCCCTTTGTTCTTCACCCTTTTTTGAAAAATATGTTGATACGGCCACGTCTTTGTTCCTCTTTAATTTGAGGGGGTGCAAGTTATTGGATTCTTGGATCGTTGTCAAGTCTGAAGAGAGGAAAATCATTGACTTTTTTGGGGATTTTCTGAAGCATGGTGTCCTTATGAAATCCCTCTTTCGAAAAGAGGTCCTTCAAATGAAGGCCTATCACCTGGAAAGGCCCTTGTGTGATGTCAAACTCAATCAAAATGAGTTGCCCCGCGATATCCCTTCGGCCATCAAGTCCCAGGTCCTGGTTCGTTTTGTTCAAACCCCTTGGAATCGTTATTCAAAACCTTATTCTGAAGACCTTTGCGAACGTGTGGCGGCGGCGGTGGGATGGAAATCCGAGGGGGTGACCATGGCCAATGGGTCAAACGTCCTCATTCAGGCCCTGATTTTAAGTGCTGCCGTCCGACAGGTGGTGATGACGGTTGCCCCCACTTTTTCCCTCTATCGGTTGGAGGCACAGGCCCTGGGCAATCGAGTGGTGGAGGTTCCCTTATTAAAGGATTTTTCCCTGCCCAAGGATGATTTTCTAAGAACAATGAGAATAAAAAAACCAAGCATCATCTTTTTATCCAATCCCAATGCCCCGACGGGCAATTTATTCCCTGAAGAGATCTTGATTGAGATTATCGAAAAGGCGCCGGGATTGGTGGTGGTGGATGAGGCCTATTATCCCTTTTCCGGAAAGACCTTGTTGCCCGCTCTTCAGCAATACAAAAATTTGGTATTGCTGCGTACATTTTCAAAGGCCTTTGCCTTGGCGGGTGTTCGTGCCGGTTATCTCCTGGCCCATCCCTCTGTTGTAAAGGAGGTGAGAAAGGTCCTGCTTCCTTATTGTTTGAATGTCTTGAGTCAGATAGTGGTGGAGACATTGTTGGAGCAAGTGGTTCTGGTACAGAAATGGGTTATGGAAAGTCTCGGTGAGCGGGAAAGACTTTTTGAGGGGCTTCAGTGTGTTCCGGACGTGTCGCCTTTTCCTTCGGCGGCCAACTTCATTTGCTTTCGGGTAAAAGGGGCCAAAAAAACCTTTAAAGGACTCTTGGAACAGGGGGTCTTGGTCAGGGATGTCTCCGATAATAAGTTGCTTAAGAACTGCCTTCGCGTTTCTGTGGGGACGGCCGAAGAAAATGCACGATTTCTACAGGCCCTGAAGTTTCTGAGCCGTCCTCCTCTATGAAATTACCCATTTACATGGATCATCATGCTACGACACCTGTTGACCCTCAGGTCTTTGAGGTCATGCAGCCTTATTTTTCAAAAGATTTTGGAAATGCGGCCAGTCGCCAGCATAGCTTTGGTTGGAGAGCGGAGGAGGCCGTTGCCATAGCACGCGAACATATTGCCCATCTCATTGGGGCCGAATCCGGGGAAATTATCTTTAACAGCGGGGCGACAGAGTCCATCAACCTGGCCCTCATCGGGGCGGCGCAACAGTATCAGAAGAAGGGCCGTCATATTATTACGGTGGTGACGGAGCATAAAGCGGGTCTGGAGGCCTGTCGGTATTTGCAAGGCCAGGGTTTTCAAGTGACCTATTTGCCCGTGAATGCCCTGGGAGACATCGATCTGGATCAACTGAGCCATGCGATCTGCGATAAAACCATTTTGATGAGTGTTATGGCGGCGAACAACGAGATCGGGACATTGGCCCCCTTGACGGAGATAGGGGAGATGGCTCGCAAAAAGGGAATTCTTTTTCATACAGATGCCGCTCAGGCCTGCGGCAAGATTCCCTTGGATGTTCGATCCATGGGGATCGATCTCTTATCGATGTCGGCTCATAAGGTCTACGGGCCCAAGGGGATAGGGGCCCTTTATGTGCGTCGTCGTTCTCCTCGAATTCAATTGACCCCTCAAATCCGCGGTGGGGCGCAAGAACAGGGGATGCGATCGGGGACCCTCAATGTCCCCGGTATTGTTGGGATGGGGAAGGCCCTTGAGTTGGCTAAGGCCCTCATGATTTCTGAGTCTCAACGGATCGGAAAATTGAGGGATCAATTATATCAGGAAATTACGGAAGGATTGGAAGAGGTTTTTCTCAACGGCCCTCCACTCAACAAGCGTCTCTACAACAATCTCAATATGAGTTTTGGAAAAGTGGATGGGGACGCCCTTCTGATGGAATTAAGGGAGGTGGCTGTTTCTTCGGATGCGGCCTGCACCACGTCGGCGGGGGAACCCTCCCATGTTTTAAAGGCTATAGGCGTTTCTAAAGAAAGGGCGCAGGCCTCCCTTCGTTTTGGCCTCGGTCGGGAAAACACGACGGAAGAGGTGCGCTATGTGGCCGGACGAGTGATCGAGGGGGTGAAGAAGTTGAGAAAAAAAGTGCCCCGTCCCACCTAAAGGATGTGGTAGAGATCTTTATCATCCTTCTGAATCTTGTTGATCTTGATGAGGCGATCAAGATGTTTGGCCAGCATCTTTATTCCAAAGTAGGCTTTTAGGGGATCCTGGAGGAGTTTGTGTTTGTAAATGATCCCTGAGGCGTTAAGATCAGCAAGAGAGGCGGGGTTTTGTCCTAAAAATTCAAGAATGGTCGTATCCCGATCGAAAAAGTAACGCTCAAATCTCTCCAATTTTCTATAAAAAGTTTCAGGATCGTAGAGACGCTCTCCATGGGAGGTGATGTAAAAATCGGCCCGAATGGATTTTAACCTTTCGATGGAGGCGAGAAAGTCATCGATACTGGAGACCGTATTGGCGTACCAGGGACCGTAGGGGGTGAGATCGATGTCAAATGTGATCAAGATTTTGAAGGGAATCACGAGGAGAGCGATATGTCCCGGTGTATGGCCGGGGGTGTGGAAGACCTTAAGATCGATGTTTCCTGCAGTAATAATATCGCCATCCTTTAAGGAGAAATCGATGTAGTGATCCTGAATATTCATCATGCGCGAAAAATCACGGACCCATCGTGAGTAGGGCGAATGGGGATCGTTATCGACGTATTCCAGACATTTGGTGATGGAACTGATGGCAGGGGCATCAAGGTGATGACAAAGAAACTGGGCATAAGAGAAGAAATGGTTGAGGGCCCTGTGATCTGTATGGAAGTGGGAATTGAGGACCCTTGGAATCTCTCGATGGGCGGCGATTTTTTGAATATAGGTAAAATTGGCTGAAGGATCGATAATCAGTCCCTTTTTTCCATGAATGAGGAAGGTGTTGGAAAAGAAGAATTCCTTTGAGTTTCTTGCCCAGATGATTTCAAAGTCATCACGACGGATGCCCTGATCTGTTTGCTGAAATTTATTGGGGAGCATGTTGGGTGATATTCCCTTTCTCAAGCGAGAGGAGTTTTTTCTTGAAATGCAATCCTGGGCCATAACCGCCCAGGGATCCGTCGGACCTAATAATGCGATGACAGGGGATGAAGAGGGGAAGTGGATTCTTGTGATTGGCAAGACCTACGGCACGGGCCCCATTGGGGCAACGAACGTCTTGGGCGATTTCCCGATAGGTCTTGAGCTGTCCATAAGGGATCTGTTGCAGACTGTGCCATACTTTATGTTCGAAAGGGGTCCCTGTTTGGAGGTCGAGAGGGATGTCGAAGGACTTTCTAGTACCCTGGAAATATTCGCAAATTTGATCCATCCCCCTTTGAAGGTAGTGATTTTCGGGTCTCCCCTTTCTGGGGTCATCCGGTGTGAGATCTTGAAGGGTCAAGGAGACCAGACCTTTCTCAGAGGCTGTGAGGGTGAGGCTTCCAAAACCCTTGAGGAACCACCGAAATTGTTCGAAGAGAGCCAATTTTATCACCTCACTCTTCTCAAAATGAGAAAATTATCACTTTGATAATCTAAATCATCACCTCGCAACATAAAAAAACAAACAATTTCAACAAGTTGCATTTTTACATCCCATGCGTCAATTGGCATCAAATATGCAAATCCTTTGAGAGAAGAAACGGACATCGTTCCTTAAGGGATGATCTGAAATAACGAACGGGAAGGATAATGTCAATCATGAACAAGGATACCAACATGGAAACGGTCGGATCGGGACCTCAAAGGACGGGGAAAGACAGTCACACCCTGGCCAGAAAAGGGAGCTGGAGTCGCGATATCACAAAGAGGGTCATGAGTCCCCCCAAGGAGAGCCAGATCATCACCTTCGGTGACAGGATCACTTATACATTTACCGTTGGCAAGGATGTGGGTTCCATTCATTTTGACATGGGTCGTGGAGAGATTTTTTATCGAGGTCACAATATTTCCAATCTCGATCTTGAAAAATGGCAGATGGATCTCTTGATACGTTTTGAAGAGATCCTTAAAGGAGAGGCTCGATATGAGAGATTTGTTGCGGCCTATATCCAAAGTCTCCGAAAAATTCCTACCTTATAAAATGTCTTGGCGTGTCCTCGCCCACTTTTCACGTTTTTCATAGCCTAACCTCTTCAAATGCGGTACATTATTAACAGGACCAAAATAATATGGACAGCCCGATAGGGCTAACAGCCGGTCCTGTAATACTATCCCTCTCTCCATTATAGTTTATTAAGGTAGGGATGGCCCCTTACCTTCATAAATATAATACAGAGAGGGGCTAACAGTCCCCCAATGTCTATACAATTTCGGGACTGTTAGTATTGGGAATATAGTATTTCAACATTTTATTCGTACCGTTAGGTGCGGATACAATGCCTGCTTACCAATTTTGCAGGTACTTATGGTTGGTCATTTTAAATTGTACTCATTGAAAGTTAATAAACCATAATGGTGCGTTTATCCGATATAACGACGCGACGTCCTCTCCGAAGGACGGAGATAGAGGGAAGGCGGCCTTCTCGGGCGCGGCGCCAACCCCTCGATCGGGATTTCACCTTTGATCGTGATGGTCACAATTGGACTTTTGAAGAGGGGCATGTGCTCGTTGAAGGACAGGATGTCAATGAAGTGATTAATGAGACTCAGGATCTTTCTATTTGGTTGGGTGTTATCGGTGGATTGACGGATTATAAAAAGTTTGTTGTCAGTCGCAGCCATTCCAATTCTCAAATCACGGAATTTTGCACTGTTCTCGATGCCCTCCTCGAAAAACTCATGGGAAAGACGAAAAAATTTTATGATGACAAGCTTTTCGGATTGTCTTGGAAACTGGATCACGGAGAGCTGGTGATCAACGGGATCAATATCAATTCATTTTTGGCCTTGTATGAACAGCGCAAGACCGATAAGGCTAAGAGTTTCCTCTTGGGGATTCGTGATAAGTTGCAAATGATCCTTTCAAACAAGGCGAGCAATTCTGATTATGAGCGAATTCGGGAAACAGTGGAAAAATTGTCAGAACGTATTCAGGAAATTCTGGGAGAAAAATCCCCTTCTCATCCTCGTCTCCTGCTTCGCAGCGGGCGTCCTTCTCGCTGATTTAATCAACATCTCTCAATTGTTGTTGGGCGTCTTGTTGATCAGTAATATTTTTCTCGTATTTCTTTGGAAAAAGTATCTCCCTCTTTTTTTTATTTTTGCGTTGTTAGTGGGGTGTTTTTACGCCTCGTGGTCTTTTTCTCGCACCCCTCTCTATCCGGATTCGTGGACCCTTCCCACGCGATCTCCCAGCCTCTTTGAAGGATGCCTTTTGCAAAAAACGGAACAACCCGAGGGAGTCGTTTTGATTCTTGAATTGGTTCATAGTCTGGAGGATTTTCAGGAAGTGCCCCTGACGGGGCGGATGCGTTTAACCCTGCAACAGGGGCGGGTTTCTGTGGAGCCTGGAGATTGTGTGAGGGTTCGGGCGAGAATCAAACGCCCCACCTTTTATGCCAACCCCGGTTATTTTGACAATCTTCATTTTTTGCGTCGTCAGGGAATATTTTACTCCGCTTTTATCCCTGATGAGAGGTGGATCATTAAGGTGGGGAAAAAAGACAGGTTTTTTTTGGGCTCCCTGATCCGCTTCAGCCGACAACGCATCCTCCAATCCCTCGCTTCCTTGCCGTCAGACCCTGGACTTTCTCTTTTTTATGCCTTGGGTTTGGGTGACAGGAGTCATTTGACGGAGACTACAATAAAAAATTTTAGACAGGCAGGTGTGGCCCATATTTTGTCTATCTCGGGTCAGCACATAGGTTTGATAGCCCTCGTGTTCTATTATTTATTTAAGGTCCTCCTCCTTTTTTCTTATCGCTTGTCGGTGCGCTTTTCGCCACAAAAAATAGCGGCCCTTGCGACAATTTTTCCAGTCATTTTCTATACGCATTTGAGTGGGGCGGCTTATGCGGCCATCAGGGCGGAGATCATGGTTCTTTGTTATTTGGGGGGGATCCTGATGGGGCGTCGAAGGCATCTTGCGTCTTCTATGGCCTTGGCCGCTTTGCTGATCCTCATGGGAGATCCTTCCGCCCTTTTTGATGTCTCCTTCCAATTATCCTTTGCGGCGGTGGGATCCATGGCCTTGGCCTTTGATGTTGTGCAGCCAAAAAGTAATTTTGGGAAAATCATTATCACCTCCATCGCCGCTTTTTTGGGAACAGCCCCCTTAGTCAGTCATTATTTTTATCAGGTGCCGATGCTGGGGGTGTTGGCCAATTTGGTGATTTTTTGGCCCGTCTCCCTGCTGATGCCCCTTGTTTTTGTGGGATTGATAGGGGCCCTTCTCCATCCGGTTCTGGGGGTTTTTCTGATTCAACCGGCCCTGTGGGTCGCCACTCTGTTATCCCATCTGGTGGATTATTTGGGGACATGGGGAGGAAAAGGCGTGGTGAATTATTCCCTCTCATGGGGAGAAGTCACGGTTCTCTACCTCTTGATGTTTTTGGCCTTTGGATTTTATTGGAGGCGGCAGTGGGTAAAAACAGGGATCGCCGTCGTGGCGATCCTTGTTTTACTTTGGGCCCCCTGGGAGGGGGGAAGAATGGGCCCTCCTCGCATGGAGGTGACTTTTTTGGATGTGGGGCACGGGGAGGCGACGCTGGTACAAACCCCTAGCGGACATACTATTCTTATTGATGCCGGGGGGACACAGAGGATCCGGCCGGATCGTGACATCCGTTCTTCTTGGAACATAGGGGAGAAGGTGATTTTTCCTTATTTGGTACGTCGGAGAATTCACACAATCGATCTGGCGATCATCTCCCATCCCGACCTCGATCATTATCAGGGATTTTTGGGCCTTCTGGAACAGCTTCCCATCCGGGAGTTTTGGATCAATGGAATGATGCCGAAAGAGGAGGAGGATTATCGTCGATTGTTGGATGAGATTCGTTCGAAAAAGATTCCACTGAGGTTTTCAAGGGCGGGAGATGCGGTGGAATGGGGTGGGGTGGCCCTCGACATCCTTTTCCCAAAATCCATTGATTCCAAGGAGTCCGCCAACAACAATTCACTTGTGATACGTCTCAAGCATCAAGATGTGAGTCTTTTGATAACAGGGGATATCGAAGGTGTCGCTGAGAAACGATTGACACGTCATGTCCAACATTTAAAGAGTGATGTCTTTCAGGTGCCGCATCATGGCAGTCGCACGTCGAGTTTGGTTTCTTTTCTGAGAAAAGTATCTCCGCGATATGCCGTGATGAGTGTGGGGCGGCAAAATGCCTTTGGCCTGCCTCATCCAGAGGTTCTGAGGCGTTATCAGGAAGAGGGGATTCGCTTGTATAGAACCGATCAGCAAGGGGCCATCCTGCTGCGAAGTGACGGAAAGACAATTGAGTTTGAAACGGTGTTGGAAAATTAGGTGTTTATGAAGAGCTTTCTAGGTTTTCCCACGATTCATATCGCCAAAACATCTTTTTTGTGGCCGTGAAGCGGATTTTATAGGCCTTGCCTCCCTCTTGGAGAATGATGAAGGCAAAAATCTCGGCTAGTCCTTTTTGAATCTCACGGATCTCGATAATTTCTACTTTTTCAACGGGGAATTTCCCAAAATCAGTGAGTTTGTATTTCTTCCCGTATTTGGCAAAATGTTTTTTGATGATGTGATGGGCTGTTTGGGCACGAGGAACCCTTTTGGCGCATCCCAGTGAGGGAATGGTTAGGGGAAGGAGAAGGACCAAGAGAAGGAGAATGGATTTTTTCAAAAGCATAAAGTTGTTTCTGGGGGACGATGCTAGCGGAGGGGATGGAAGAAAGTCAATGCTAAATAAGCCGGCTGTGGTAGCTCAATGAAAATGTCAGTTTAACTGCTCCGTGATTATGTCAGTAGTTTAACCCTCTGAAAGGAGGGAGAAAGGATGCTACTGACA
>Ga0156191_1066_pt1 | contig 32289 bp, 37 predicted proteins | sample RifCSPlowO2_12_FD_107844 | JGI IMG/M metagenome (GOLD analysis project Ga0156191, IMG submission 107844) | Deltaproteobacteria bacterium RIFCSPLOWO2_12_FULL_50_11
AGGCCAATGTGGTCCCCTCAATAGCCACCCAAAGAACTCCAAGATGGTGGGTCACTGATGTGAGTGTCATCGCCGTCAGAAAAAAGAGCATGCAGGGGGTGAAAAGATGGCTGACTCCTTCCTTGACCACCTTTCGTTCATGATGAAAGTAGCCCCAGGCATAGAGGGAGACCAAAAGAAAAAGAAGGCTGGTGACCGAGAGAAAAAGCAATCCCAACGGATCAAGAGAAAAGAATCCTTGTTTCTCTTGAGCGACAGGGAAGAAATGAAATGAAGCGGTCAGCATCAAGTGCAAGAACGCCGTTATAGAGAGAACAAATCTCCTGAACTTGCGACGCGTTTCTGCCCGGCTTAAAAGGGAAAGGATCCCCAATAAAACAGGGATGATGAGGAGGGCCAAAATCCTCATTCCGTCTCCTCCTCACTCTCTTGCAGTGCCGTCAAGACACGCGTATCGATGTGGTCAAAGGTGCGATTAATGTGGTAAATCATGATCCCCATCACAAAAATTCCCACTAAAAGATCCAGCAAGACCCCCATTTCAACAATGGCGGGAAAATCGCCCACCAGATTCATACCGAAGAGAAAGACCCCATTTTCCAGGACCAAAAAGCCGATGACCTGAGTGATCGCCTTCGTTCGTGAAACCAGGAGAAAGAAACCAATCAAAACAACGGTTAAAGCCACCGGCACGGCCATCGGTGAAAAGGGAGGCAGGGCTGGCGGCAACGCCTTGATGCTCGAGAAGGCCAAGACGGCAATGCCACCACCGGCAAATAGCGAAAGATGGAGACTGACAATGGGTTCCACTTCCTGACGAATCGAGGCCTCTCGGATAGAGCGAGTCAAGAGAAACGGCATCGCTACCGCCTTGATTGCAAATGTGCCGAGGGACATCAAAACGATGTGGAGTTCCTGAAAGGACCCCTTAGCCAAAAGCGGAAGCGCCGAAAGCATGGCCCCCTGCAAGGCAACAATATAAATACAGCTCGACAGCCTCGAAAACCCGAGGAGAAAAAAAGCAGAAAGAATGATACCAATCAAGAGCCAATCCATTAAATAGGCCCTCCCAGAACGGTGATTAAAAGGGCCAATGTCGTGATGACAAGGTTGGCCACGAGGAGTTGCGGAATCTTGCTTAATCGCAGTCTGCTTTTGACCGACTCCACAACACCGATGACAACAGCGATGCCCGCCACTTTTGCCAAAAGATAGCCAATCTCCTGAAATCCAAACAACCCTGTTGGAGGCCAAAGAAGTGAAGCGGTCAGCGCCATAAAGAGAAAGAGTTTGAGGGTCGCACCATAAAGGATAAGACCCAAATCAGGTCCGCTATAGTCAAGAATCATCACCTCATGAATCATTGTCAATTCCAGGTGGGTATTGGGATCGTCAATCGGCATACGAGAATTTTCTGTCAGAAGGATTAAAAAGAAAGAAATGAAAAGAAGTACAACCGCCGGATGAAATGTGGGGTGAGTATTCCCCCATTGGAAGATATGGGAGAGGGAGGTCGACTGAGTCATGACGGCCAGTGTTACAAGCGCCATAAAGAAGGCGAGTTCTGAAAAGGCGCTAAATGCCGCCTCACGACTTGCCCCCATTCCCTCAAAACTGGAACCAACATCGAGGGCCGCTAAAATCGTAAAGAAGCGTCCTAGGGCCAGAAGATAGGCGAAAAGTATCAGGTCGCCGCGGAAGTGAATGGGCGCTTCATATAAGAGGGGAAGCAGGAGCCCGGCCATCAAAAGGGTGGAGAGGACAATGCCAGGGGCAAGGCGAATCATGAAGGAAGCACTCCGGCTGTCAACCCCTCCCTTGCAAAACAGCTTGAAGAGATCATAGTAGACTTGGAGAAGGGGTGGACCCTTTCGACCGGCAAAAAAAGCCTTGGTCTTGGCAATGATTCCCAAAAAAATGGGAGGGATCAATAGAAGGATCGCCAGATGACCTGTAAGTTTTAAAAGCTCAGATACCAAACCACACCTCCCACAAAAGAAGCACGATCAACGTCATAAAAATCAGTGCAAGATAGTTTTGAACCCGACCCTTCTGAATCTTTCTGATGAAACCAAAAATTCGGTCACATTGAGAAAAAAGTGGCTGAAAAAAAATTCTCTCGGCAAAATCGGCAATTTGAACTGCAAAGCTTGAAGGACCCGGAAAAATGCCACCCGGTTTTTGAAATTGCAAATGGGGTCTAAAAAGCACACGAAAAAAAACAGCAATCGGTTGAGCGAAAGAGGAGGCGGTATACTGCATCCGTGGTGAAGGTTGTGCGTAGCCGCAGTCCCAGGTCACAGCATGCCGAATCGTCCTGCCACGGTAAAGCAACCGACCCAGGAGACCGACAACTATGCCCAGTCCTAGAAAAATGAGGCAGGCGTACACAACAGGATGAAGCAATCCCAACACCCCATCCCCATGACCGAGAACGGCTTTTGGTAAAGGAGAGATGACTTCCAATACGCGGGCAATGGAAGACCAGACAAACTGCGGAAAAATACCACCCAAGAGACAAAGTAAACTCAGTACGATGAGTGGAATCTGCATGGTCAGTGGGACCTCGTGGATCTTTTCTTTTTGGCAACTTCGTGGTTCTCCCAAAAACACAACACCAAAAACCTTGGTAAAGCACGCCAATGCAAGTCCCCCTGCAAAGGCAATCCCGACAATCCCAATCACCACAAGAAAGAGAGAAAGACCGCTAAGACTTTGGGCACCACGAAAGAGTCCAGAATAGATCAAAAACTCACTGATAAAGCCATTTAAGGGGGGCAGACCACAGATCGCAACGGCACCCATCAAAAAGGTCACGCCTGTAACCGGCATCTTTTTCAAGAGACCTCCCAGTTGTTCAATCATTCGTGTATGGGTAACGTGCAGCACCGAACCGGCCCCCATAAATAAAAGCCCCTTGAAGATGGCGTGGTTCCAGACGTGGAGAAGGCCACCGCCGAGACCGAGGAGGGTGATCGTCGCATTGCCCTCGGCGATCCCGATCAGTCCGAGCCCTATTCCCGTCATGATGATCCCGATGTTTTCCACACTGTGATACGCAAGAAGTCGCTTCACATCATGTTGCACGAGGGCATAGAGAACACCGAATACAGCTGAAAGAATTCCGATACCCACCAAGCACCCCCCCCACCAGAGAGGGGGAAGTCCCAGAAAAGTAAGGGCGCGAAGCAATCCATAGATACCAGTTTTGATCATCACCCCCGACATGAGGGCCGATATATAGCTGGGGGCCGCCGGATGGGCATGGGGAAGCCAGACATGAAAAGGAAAGATTCCGGCCTTGGTCCCAAATCCCACAAGGGCCAAGAAAAAAAGGAGCCCTGATAAAAATGGAGGGATCGAGATGAGAAGAGCCCAGTCATCAAAAAGAAAAGAACCGGTCTTCTTATAAAGAAGGACAAAAAAGACAATGAGAAAGGTTGTGGCCAGGTGTGTGGCAACAAGATAAATCCAACCCGCATGACGGACCTCCCGAAGTTTGTGTTCGGTAACCACCAGGAAGAAGGAGGTCAACGACATCATCTCCCAGCAAATGAGAAATAAAAATCCATCTTGCGCCGTCACGACGGCGGCCATCGAAGCCACAAGGAGTGGAAAAAAGGGAAGGCTGGGGAGAAGCAGGTCCTGGTTCTCCAAGTATCCCCACGCGTAGAGACTGGTAAGCAGTGAGAGTCCAAAAATGGCAACAAGAAAAAAGGCACTTAAAGCATCAATGCCGAAGGTTAAGCTTAAACTCGGGAGAAGGATGCCAAAACTTTTGGTCAACGTGAGGTTTTGAACGAGGGCCTGAACTGAAAAAACCAATCCAATGGCCGATCCTGCAAAGACACCTCCACAACCCCAATGCCTGGTTCCTTTCCTCGAGAGAAAAGAGAGGAGTGCCGACAAGATCAAGAGACACAGCGAAATAAAAAAAAGATCCACGAGAAAAGCCTTCTTGTTGAACAAACTCGCGGGTCTTTTCCCATATTTCCCTTGATCAATCAATTAAACATTTAAAAATCACTCACCCATTACAAGTCAGTTCATTAATTTCTATTCATAAGACCTGACAGTACTATCCCTCTCCCTATTATAGTTTATTAAGGTAGGGATGGCCCCTTACCTTTATAAATTATAATAAAGAGAGGGGCTAAGGAGAATATGAGATATCTTGCTTTTTCAATGTATAGTGGAATATGAACTCCTTAGTAAAATCTTTCAATGTTTTCGCCATCTTCCCTTCTTTAGTTATTTTTTCTCTATTTTCCACTTGACAGAACGCCTTTATAGATTATAATTGTTCTAAATTAGTAATTACTACTATTTAATAATATGAATAAATTATTCGACCGGCTCAAAGAAGGCGGCCTCAAATTGACCCCCCAGCGTTTGGCCATCGCCGATTATCTCAAGGGAAATACCTCGCACCCCACGGCGGCCAAGATTTATGAAGACTTAAAGCCCCAATATCCCTCTATGAGTATGGCCACCATCTACAACACCTTGAGCACCATGGCCGAGATGGAACTCATCCAGGAGTTGAGACTTCATAAGGAGCAAATCCACTATGACCCCGACATGAGTCATCATCTCCATTTTTTTTGCCGCCATTGTCACAGTGTCATCGATGTCCCTCATAAGGAGGGAATACCTGATTTTAAGGAATTTGAGAAAAAAACAACAAATCGCATAGATCATGTCTCGGTGGCCCTCATAGGAGTGTGCAAGAAATGTTTACAAAAGAAACAATAAGGAGGAAATTATGAGTGTACTTGTTGGCAAACCTGCCCCTGATTTCAAGACCAATGCCGTGGTAAAAGGTGAAATCATTCCTGATTTTACCCTCTCTCAATTCAAGGGGAAAAAAGAGGTGATCCTCTTTTTCTATCCGCTTGATTTTACCTTCGTCTGTCCTACGGAGCTCCATGCCTTCCAACAAAATCTCTCCAAGTTTGAAGAAAGGGGCGTCCAGATCATCGGCTGTTCTGTGGATTCGCACTTTTCGCATCTGGCATGGGTCAACACCCCCAAAAAACAGGGCGGTATCGAGGGAGTCACCTATCCCCTGGTCTCCGATCTCAGCAAATCCATCGCTGCCAACTATGACGTCCTTGTTGAAGGGGTCGGTATTGCCTATCGCGGGCTCTTCCTGATCGACAAAAAAGGGATTGTCCGCCATCAAATTGTCAATGACCTTCCTTTGGGCCGTAGTATCCATGAGGCCTTAAGGATGGTGGAGGCCCTTCAGTTTTTCGAAAAACATGGTGAGGTCTGTCCCGCCAACTGGCAGGAGGGGGACAGGGCTATGAAGCCCACCCATGAAGGTTTGAAGGAATACTTCAAATCCTAAGACCTCTTAAAGAGAAAGGCGCTTTTTATGGAACACCAACTCCCCAAACTTCCCTATGCCCTTGATGCCCTAGAACCGTACATCTCCAAGGAAACCCTTGAATATCATTACGGCAAACACCACAAGACCTATGTGGACAAACTTAATGCCGCCCTCAAGGAAACGGACCTCACTAAGGCTACGCTGGAAGAAATCATCCAAAAATCTTCTGGTGGGCTTTTTAATAATGCCGCTCAAGTGTGGAATCACACCTTTTACTGGAACTGCCTGGCTCCAAAGGCCGGCGGTTCCCCGACACACCTTGCCGCCGACATCATTAAGAAATCCTTTGGTTCATTTGACAAATTCAAGGAAGAGTTTTCCGCCGCCGCCGCCAATAATTTTGGTTCCGGTTGGACATGGGTCGTCAAAAAAAATGACGGGACGGTCGCCATCGAAAACACAAGCAATGCCGGGACACCAATCAAGGACAAGAGATGGCCTGTCTTGACTCTTGACGTATGGGAACATGCCTATTATATCGATTACCGCAACGCACGTCCCAAATACATCGATGTTTTTTGGAATCTCGTCAATTGGGACTTTGTAAACAAAAATCTTGGCTGATCTCGCTACCAAGGAAACCGAATGCACTACCCTTTCTGGGATAGCTCTATCAGTTATGGCCTCCTGATGGGTTGTATCGCCGTTCTTCACGTCTTTATTTCCCATTTTGCGATTGGCGGCGGTCTTTATCTAGTCTGGCAGGAAACCCTTGCCCGCAAAAGCGGCGATCAGCAAGGTCTCGATTTCCTAGAGCGTCTCAGCAAGTTTTTTGTCCTGCTCACGCTGGTCATGGGGGCGTTAAGCGGTGTCGGCATCTGGTTTATCATCGGGCTCATCAATCCCGCCGCAACTGAGGTCCTCATTCACAACTTTGTCTGGTTTTGGGCCACTGAATGGACCTTTTTTATCATCGAAATCACCGCAGCCATCATTTATTTCTATGGCTGGAAAACCCTGTCGGCCAAAAATCACATCATTGTCGGATGGATCTATTTTGCCTCCGCATGGATGTCTCTTTTTGTCATCAACGGCATTATCACATTTATGCTCACACCGGGAGATTGGCTCACGACGGGCAATATTTGGGATGCCTTCTTTAATCCGACCTTTTGGCCTTCACTGGTCTTTCGCACAGGCATGAGCGTCATGTTGGCAGGTTTTTATGCCCTCCTCATCGCCTCACGCTATCCCGCCCCTGACTTTGATGGCTTTAAAGAACGCCTCGTGAGAAAAAATGCGCTCTGGGGTTTGACCGGCCTGATCCTCTTAGTCCCTTCATTTGTCTGGTATTGGAAGGCCATTCCGACTGAAATCACCACCAATGCCCTCGCGATGATGAAGATCCCCATCACCTCGATGCATCAGGGCTACTGGTACGCGGGGGCCGCAGCCCTCCTCCTGATTGTCTTTGGTCTGATCCTGCCACGACGATGCTCCACAGTGGTCGCGGTGGCCCTCATGATCTGCGGTCTTATGTTGTTCGCAAAGTTTGAGTGGTTTCGCGAATCCATCCGAAAACCTTATGCGATTGGTGGTTATATGTTCGCCAATGCCGTGGAGGTGGCACACACCCCCACCTATCAATCAGAAGGTTATCTCAAACACATGACCTTTCGGACGGGGGATGATGGCGCGGATCTCTTCAGACGTGCCTGTCAAAGCTGTCATACCATGGAGGGGTCCCGTGCCCTCAAGCCTGTCTTTGATGGCACCGACAAGGAATTTATCGCCGCCATTATCAAGGGAGTGGAGGCCCTCAAGGGTAACATGCCCCCTTTTTATGGAACCGAAGAAGAGGCCCGTCTATTGGCAAACTATATTTATGACAAAATCGACAAACGTCCTTTAAGCGAGATTTACGGTTTACACGGCGCCCCCTTGGGAAAAAAGGTCTTCGAGGTCCGTTGCGGCAAGTGTCATGAAATGGGCGGCTACAATGACAAAACAGCATCCCTCATCGCCATCGGCGAGACGGGGTATGAAGAATTCATTGACACGGCCGACGATTATGGCGAGGCCATGCCCGCCTTCACGGGGGATGAGGCCGAGAAAGAGGCCCTGATTGAGTTTTTAAAGACACTAGGTCATCATCCTTAAAAAACGGTAAAATACCATGAATCTCCCTGATTACAATTTTCTATCCGCCCCACTCCCCTTGATCACCCTACTGCACATCTTCACCTTCAGCCTGCATCTGATCGCGATGAATTTCATGCTGGGGGGCGTTATTATAGTCCTGTGGGGCGGGTTTAATAATCGATGGGAAGACTTAACCGTCCAAAAATTCGTCAAACTCTTTCCCACCGCCATGGCCGCCACTATATCGCTGGGCATTCCCCCATTTCTCTTTTTGCAACTGGTCTACTCCAAACAGGTTTATGCGGCGGCTATTATGAGCGGTTGGTTCTGGCTGATGATTATCCCCGTTTTAGTGGTCACCTATTACTGCTTTTATAGCGTGTCTTTTTCCCAAAAGACCAACAAACAATATAGGCGATTACTTCTCTGGGTGGTCCTCTTAGGCCTTCTCTATGTCTCATTTATTTACAGCTCCATTTTTTCTATGGCCGAAAGACCCGCCTTCATGAAGAGTTTATACACCCTTCATCAATCGGGTGTGATGCTCAATACAAATTTTGGCGATTACCTCTTTCGCTGGGGGCACATGGTTTTCGGGGCTATCACAATAGGCGGTTTTTTTATCGGTCTTGTGGGCCGGGACAATGCACAGGCCTTTTCTGTGGGGAAAACCTTCTTTTTGGGGGGCATGATTGTGACGGCCTTATTGGGGACACTTTACCTCTTCACGCTGAATGAATACTGGGCGGTCCTGATGCGTCGCGGCACCCTCTACTTTCTCAGTCTGGGAATCATCCTCTCCTTCAGTTCCCTCCATTTCTTTTTTCGAAAAAAATTTATGATCTCGGGCACGATGGTCTTTGCCTCACTCATCACCATGGTGACCACACGACACTCTCTAAGACTTGTGCGATTGGCCGAAGACTTTGATCCTTCACTCATAAAAATCGATCCCCAATGGTCCATTGTCTTCTTTTTTCTTTTTTTCTTTGTCTTAGCTATTGCCCTGATCGGGTATATGTTGAGACTTTATTTTAACGATTAGTCGTTGTCTTGCGAACTGGGCCAGCCTGATACAACTGCCAATCACAATCACCGCCCCTATAAAAGACACAACATGAGGGATTTCACTCCAGAATACAACCCCCACAATATAGGACAAAACGACACCCAAATAGGCCAGAGGAGACACCCGTGTCGTATGACCAATCCCAAAGGCCCGAGTGATCGTCAATTGCCCGGCGGTCCCAAAAAGTCCAGCACCCAAGAGGATCGTTGTCTGCCCAAAATCGGGCACAACAAAATGATTCATCAATAGGGGCAGGGACAACAGACAACAGGCCACCATCATATAAAAGGCAATGCGATAGATGGAGTCCGTCTTATAAAGACGATGAATCACCAAGACCTCTATGGCCCCAAAAAAACCTCCCATGAGGGCAATCAATCCCCCCACATTCATCACCGCAAACTGGGGTCTTATGATCAAAATAATCCCTATCCAAGACACCAAAATGAGGATGATAAGTTCCTTTGACAATCTCTCCTTGAATAAAAAATAGGTGAGGAGGGCCACAAAAAGGGGATAGGTATTGATCAGCATCGTCGCATCGCCAAAGTGCAAAACGCCAATCGCATAAAAAAAACTCGACATGGCCACAAATCCCGAAAAGGCCCTCAAGACCATCAAGGGAATATTCACCGGACGAAATGAAAGATGAAATCGAAGGAGACAGCCTCCAAAAATAAAGACAGAAAACAGGGACCGAATAAAAACGATTTCATAAAGGGGGATGTCAAAAATCACCTCCTTGACACAAATAGACATGATCAAAAAGAAAATCTCTCCTATAATCAACAACCAACGGGAGTCATTCCAGAGACGGCTCATAAAATAACGTTTCCTTTCCTAAAATTATCTCATATTGACCTCATCCATACAACCTTTGTAAAAGAAGATATGTCACAGATCCCGTCAAAAATCCTCAAACTTTCTGAAGGCCTTCGTTACCAAGAAGGATCCGTTGTGAGTCGCGAGATCTTGCGCAAAGAAACCGGGACTGTGACACTTTTTGCTTTTGATAAGGGCCAGGGATTGAGCGAACACACGGCCCCTTTTGATGCCCTCGTTCATATCATCGAAGGAACTGCTGCAATCAAGATTTCAGGGAGACCCTACAGGCTCTCTCAGGGGGAAATGATTATCATGCCCGCCAACAAACCCCATGCCCTCCAGGCCATCGAATCTTTCAAGATGCTCCTCATCATGATAAAATCAAAATAGGAAAATCCTAACGAGAGGCACAAAACTGCTCATAATCCACAAACCCTGGAAACTTTTTTCCAGGGGCGCAATAGGAGCATTCAGGATCCGGTCTTAATTTCAATTCACTAAATTGAGCCCTCAAGGCGTCGTAACAGAGAAGGCGCCCGATCAAGGGTTGCCCCTGATCCAGGATCAATTTGAGGGTCTCCACGGCCTGCAGGAGACCCATCACCCCCGGCAAGATGCCCAAGACACCGGCCTCCGCACAGGAGGGCGCCAATTCAGGAGGTGGAGGCTCAGGATACAGGCAACGATAACAGGGGCCTTGATGGGACCCATGTCGCCGGGGGTAAAATATAGTAACCTGTCCGGCAAAGCGCTGGACACTGCCATGGATATTTGGTTTTTGAAGAAGGACACAGGCGTCATTGACAAGATAGCGCGTCGGAAAGTTGTCAGATCCATCGATGACGATGTCGTAGGGCTTGAGGATCTTTTCAACATTGTCACTCGTTAATTTGACCGCATGCGTCTCAACGCGAATCCCTGGATTGAGGGCCAGAAGACTTGCTTTGGCGGACTCCACCTTTGGCTGTCCAATCCGATCCGTTGTATGAAGAATTTGTCGTTGCAAATTTGAGGCATCCACGACATCAAAATCAACGATCCCGATCGTCCCCACACCCGCGGCCGCCAAATAATAGGCCGCCGCAGACCCCAAACCCCCGGCCCCTATAATCAGAACCTTGGAGTCCAACATCTGTCGCTGTCCTTTCTCTCCGACTTCAGGAATCCGGATGTGTCGCCCATAACGAGTCCTCTCAACACTGGAAAAGACCTGAGGCACCTCAAAGGGAAGTCCCGCCTCCTTCCAGGCCTTAAATCCCCCGCTCATCGAAGAAACATCTTCATAACCCATATCCCTCAAGGTCTTGGCGGCAAACAAAGAGCGTATCCCGCCGGCGCATTGACAAATAATCGGAGTTGTTTTGTCCGGCAAAAGCTCTTCGACCTGAAGCTCCAAGAAACCCCTCGGAATATGGAGAACTCCTGGGACATGCCCCTCCTGCCATTCCTCTTTTTCCCGCACATCGAGGATGATGACCGAGGAATTTGCCTTTTGAGAGGAGGAGACCTCTTGGGGATCCACTTCCCTCATTTTCTGTCTCAGATCTTGGAGGATCTCATAAAAAGTAGGCATAGCAATTCCTTAAAGAAGACCCAATTCAAGCCTCGCCACCTCACTCATTAGGCTCGGAGACCAAGGGGGATCCCAGACAATCTCAACCCTCGCAGAGGCCACCCCCGGGATATTTCTCACCTTTTGTTCGATTTCCGAGGACAAAAAGCCCGCAACGGGACAGGCCGGTGAGGTCAGGGTCATCTTGATGTGGACCGCCTTTTCCGAAGAGACCTCGATATCATAAATAAGTCCCAATTCGTAGACATTCACGGGGATTTCCGGATCACAACAAGTCTTCAAGACCTCAATAACTTTTTCTTTTAAATCATCCATGAGGATCACTTTCCTCCTCTGTCGTCACCGTTTTATTTTTATTTTCCAAGGCGGCCTGTAAGGTATGCCAGGCCAACGAGGCGCATTTGATCCGGGTCGGAAACTCACGAACGCCTTTAAAAACTGAAAGTTTTCCCAAATCAGGATCCGGTGAAGAATCCTCAAGAGGACTCGTTATCATTTTAATAAACTTTTGAAAAATAACCTTGGCCTCCGCCTTCGTCTTTCCCTTGATACTTGCGGTCATAATAGAGGTCGAGGCTTTCGAAATCGCACACCCGGAACCCAAAAATCCTATATCCTGAATCTTTTCCCCCTCCATCTTCAAATAAATATGGATCTCATCCCCGCACAAGGGATTATAACCCTCAGCAGAGCCGTCGGCATTTTCCAGCTTATGAAAATTTTGCGGATGGCTATTGTGATCAAGAATGACTTGTTGGTAGAGTTCAGAAAGAGGGGTCATGTGAATCTCCTTTTGATACTAGCATCCAAACACCTCCCGCACCTTCCTCAAACCATGAACCAGGGCCTGAATATCCTCATGAGAATTGTAAACGGCAAAGGAGGCCCTGGCCGTCGCCGGGACTCCCAATCTCTTCATCAGCGGCATGGCACAGTGATGGCCCACGCGGATCGCCACCCCCTCCTGATCGATGATGGTCCCCACATCGTGGGGATGCACGCCCTCCATCACAAAGGAGAGGACACAGGCCCTGTCCCTGGCCTTGCCGATAATCTCAACCCCTGAAATCTTCTGAAGGGCTTGAGTAGCATCCTGCAATAATTCATTTTCATGGGCCGCAATTTTTTCAAGACCCATCCCCTGAATATAATCAACGGCCGCTCCCAATCCAATGATACCCGCAATATGAGGAGTCCCCGCCTCAAACTTATAAGGGAGATCATTATATTCCGTCCCCTCAAACGTCACCTTTCGGATCATATCCCCTCCCCCCTGATAAGGAGGCATGGCTTCTAGAAGCCCTCTCTTGCCATACAAGACACCGATCCCTGTTGGCCCATACATCTTGTGCCCGGAGAAGGCATAAAAATCACAATCCAGGTCTTGAACATCGATATTCATGTGGGGCACCGCCTGAGCCCCATCTATAAGGACGGGAACCTGATACCGATGCGCCATCTCAATGACTTTTTTGACCGGATTGATCGTCCCAAGGACATTGGAGATATGGGACAGGGCGACCAATCTTGTCCTCTTGGAAAAAAGCGATTCTAACAGATCGAGCTCAAGATCCCCGGCATCATCAATAGGAGCCACTTTTAAACGAGCCCCTTTTTCTTCACACACGATTTGCCAGGGAACAATATTGGAATGATGTTCCATTTCCGTGATCATCACCTCATCTCCCGCCTGAAGATGGGCACGTCCATAACTTTGAGCCACCAAATTGATCGCCTCTGTCGTCCCCCGGACAAAGATGACTTCACGATGATCTTGCGCCTTAATAAATTTTTTTACCCTGACCCTGACATTCTCCACCTCTTCCGTCGCCTTTTCACTCAAGTAGTGAACCCCTCGATGAACATTGGCATTTTGCTCCGAATAATAGCTCCCGATCGCCTCAATCACCGATCGAGGTTTTTGGCTGGTGGCGGCATTATCCAAGTAAACCAAGGATCGGCCCCGAATCGATTGGCGGAGGATCGGAAAATCCGCCCGAATTTTTTCAATATCCAAGATCTTCATCGAAAAACCCTCTACTCTGGAAACCTTTCAAAAAGACCCAGATGCAAGGCGCCCGCCGAGCGAGGTCCGAGGCGTACTAGACAGTACGTTGAGGGCCGCGTGAGAAGGGCAACGCCGCAGATGGGACTTTTTGAGAGGTTTCCCCATGTAAATATTGAAACAGATCACATTCTAGAGACCGACCCATTCCCTCAAGCGGCACCTTTTGAATAATCTCTCTGGCAAAGGCATAGGTCAGGAGATCATAGGAAATATGCCGATCGAGGCCTCGTGACCTTAAGTAAAAAAGTTGCTCCTCATCGATATGACCTACGGTCGCCCCATGGCTGCATCGGACATCATTGGCATAAATTTCCAAATTAGGTTTAGTATTCATCCGCGCCTCTTCGGAGAGGAGGAGATTTCTGTTGGATTGCCGGGCATTTGTCTTCTGGGCCTGAGGTCTCACAATGATGCGCCCGTTAAAAACCCCCTGGGCCTGATCTTTTAAGATGCCCTTATAAAATTCATCGCTTGAGGCATACGGACTTGCGTGATCCATCGTTGTTTGATTGTCAACATGCTGCTGACCTTGCCCCATAAAAAATCCATTTAAAAGACAATCGCTTTTTTCTCCGCCAAGAATGACGTGAGTATTATTTCTGACCAGATGCCCCCCAAAAGAAAAGAGATGCGAGTGAAAATGGCTGTCGGCGGCTTGATGGGAAAAAACCGAGGAAAAATGAGTGGCCTTAAGGTCTTCCTTTTGAACCCTGACATGATCCACTGTGGCCCGAGAACCCGCCACAATTTCAGTGACGGTATTTGTCCAATAGGTTCCCTCTCCGGCATAACTCTCGATGAGTTGAAGCTGGCCTTGTTCTTCAACAACAAATAAATTGCGCGGATGGGTCACTGTCTCTTGTCCTTCAGACGCTGAAAAATAAACGAGATGAACCGGAAATTTGACAACGGTCTTTTTGGGAACAAAAATAAAAAGGCCGTCATGAATAAAGGCCGTGTTAACGGCCACAAATGGATGTTCACGATAATCGGCAAAACGAGCCAAATAGGGTCTGACAAGGTGGGAATGAGTCTTAAGGGCCTCGGCCATACTTTGAAGGATCATCCCCTGAGGCAGCCCTTGCAAGGTAGAGAGCTGGGGTTGAAAAAAACCGTTCACAAAAACAAGACAGAGGGCCCCCTCTATATCGGCCACAAAATGCTTAATCTTGTCTTTGGAAACGCCAGAAAATTTTGAATCTTTGACAAATCGAAAAGGGGTCTCGGTCATGGGGACCACATTCGTATAACGCCAGGCCTCCTCTCGGGGTGAGGGATAACCCTTGTCTTCAAAGCTTACAAAAGCAGACTTCATGAGCTCTGTCAGCCAAGTAGGATGACGAGAAAATCCACTGGAGGAAAAGTCTTGTTACAATTGAAGTGTGAGTGGTTCCATCTTTCTTCCTTAAACGCCTCCCTCTGTCCAGGCATATCCTTGTTCTTCCAATTGTAGGGCCAAACCCTTGTCTCCAGACTTGACAATCCGTCCTCCAGAAAGGACATGGACATAATCAGGAACAATGTAATTCAATAAACGCTGATAATGAGTCACCAAAATCATGGCGCGATCTGGACGGCGCAGGGCATTGACCCCTTCGGCAACGATTTTTAGGGCATCGATATCCAAACCAGAATCGGTTTCATCCAAGATGGCCAGCTTGGGATCCAAAATAGCCATTTGCAAAATTTCATTTCGTTTTTTCTCCCCCCCGGAAAAACCTTCATTGACGGGGCGATTCAAAAAACTTTCATCCATCTTGATAAATTTCATTTTTTCCCTGGCCAGGCTCAAAAAATCCATGGCATCCAGCTCCTCCTGACCCCGATGTCTGCGAATGGCATTGAGGGAGGCCTTTAAAAAATAGGAATTGGCTATCCCAGGAATCTCCACCGGATATTGCAACGCCAGAAAAATCCCTTCACGAGCCCGATTTTCCGGAGACAATTCCAATAAATTTTTTCCCTCATACAAGATTTCCCCTTGGGTCACCTCATACGTCTCCCTTCCTGCCAGGACCTGTGCCAGCGTACTTTTTCCAGAACCATTGGGTCCCATAATGGCATGGACTTCGCCGGGATTGACCCTCAAGTCAATCCCCTTGAGTATTTCAATGCCATTGTCCTTGATTCTGACATGGAGATTGTTGATGTTGAGCATTGTCATCCTCACTTATCCCACAGAACCTTCGAGGCTGATCCCCAAAAGTTTTTGCGCCTCGACGGCAAACTCCATCGGCAATTCCCGAAAAACCTCCTTGCAAAAACCATTGACGATCATATTGACGGCATCCTCCTCGGAAAGCCCCCTCTGCTTGCAATAAAACAATTGATCCTCACCAATCTTGGAGGTCGTCGCCTCGTGTTCGACCTGCGAGGAATGATTGCCCACCTCCACATAAGGAAATGTGTGGGCCCCGCACTGATCCCCCATCAGAAGGGAGTCGCATCGGGAATAATTCCTGGATTCCGTCGCCCCCTTTTGAATCCTGACCAGGCCCCGATAGGTGTTTTGGGCATGCCCTGCCGAAATCCCCTTGGAGACAATCGTACTCTTTGTATTTTTCCCGATATGGATCATCTTCGTCCCCGTATCGGCCTGTTGATAATTGTTCGTGACCGCCACGGAGTAAAATTCACCCACAGAGTGATCCCCGATCAAGAGACAGCTCGGATATTTCCATGTAATCGACGAACCCGTCTCCACCTGAGTCCACGAGATCTTTGAATTTTTCCCCAGGCATTTTCCCCTTTTGGTCACAAAATTATAAATCCCTCCCCTCCCCTCTTTATCCCCGGGATACCAATTTTGAACGGTGGAGTACTTAATACGCGCATGATCGAGGGCGATGAGCTCGACAACGGCCGCATGGAGCTGATTTTCATCCCGTCTGGGGGCCGTACAGCCCTCAAGGTAACTCACATACCCTCCCTCCTCCGCGACAATCAATGTCCTTTCAAATTGCCCTGTGTTGGCGGCATTGATGCGGAAATAGGTGGAGAGCTCCATCGGACAATGAACCCTTTTTGGGATGTAACAAAACGATCCGTCCGTAAAGACGGCCGCATTGAGGGCCGCAAAGAAATTGTCCGTATAGGGAACCACCGTCCCCAAATACCTTTTGACAAGATCCGGATGGTTTTGAACGGCCTCTGAAAAGGAACAAAAAATGATCCCCTTTTTGGCCAATTCCTTTTGAAATGTCGTGGCCACAGAGACACTATCCATCACGGCATCAACGGCGATCCCTGAAAGCCTCTTTTGCTCATCAATGGAAATCCCTAGTTTTTCAAATGTTGCTCGAACTTCCGGATCAATCGCATCAAGACTTCCGGGCCCTTCCTTTTTTTTCCTGGGGGCTGAATAATAAGTGATCGACTGATAATCAATGGGGGGATAGTGCACATGGGACCATGTGGGTTCTTTCATGGTGCCCCAATGTCGGTAGGCCTTCAGGCGCCACTCCAGCATAAATTTTGGTTCTTTTTTCTTTTCAGAAATAAGACGAATAATATCTTCACTGAGACCGGGAGGGGCTTGATCGGCATCAATATCACTCGTAAAACCATACTTGTAATCTTGGTCCGTCAATTTTTCCAGCTCGTGATGGGCGATATCCGTCATAATAGCCTCTCTAACGTCAATGGGGTGTCTCGGAATCGTTGGCCTTTATCTGATTTGTTTTTTTGACGAGATCCTCTAAGGTCGTCTCCCGCAGCAATCGATGAATTTTTTGATTCAACTCAAAGAGGGGATCCTTCATCAAACACTCTGACCACTGAGGACAGGAAATCTCCTTTTCATCAAAACACCCCGCAATGGCCATTCGTCCCTCAAAGAGGGTCACGGCATCCGCCACCGTGATGTCGGAAGGAGACTTCAAGAGGATATAGCCCCCTTTCGTCCCCTGAACGGCCTTCACCAACCCCGCACTGGCCAGCATCAACATGACCTTGGCCAGGAGTGAATAGGGGATATTGTGGGCATCGGCAATCTCCCGAACACTGGTAATCGACCCCATTTCATGGGGTTTGCCACTCAAGTATCCCAAGGCCAAAAGGGCATATTCTGTCTTTTTATTAACATGAAACATTTTATTTTCTCATGAATTACAATATGTTACAAATATACATATCTTAGCCTTCTTATATAAGACTATGTGAGTCCGATTTAAAAGTCAATTAAATAAGACCTTTAAGGTCCGATATGATCGATAAGGTCTGATATTGAATTCTTCCCCAGTTGTCAAGATTATTACTTTCGGAGGCGGTTCTACATTCGAAAATAGGCTTGAACACATCCATAAATGGGAGTGGTGGAAAATAACTTTTCTGGAGCGGCTTTAGAAAAATCAATCACCTTACTGCCTATAAGTTATTGATTTTTCTAGCTGTCCAAAAATCGGCAGTGGAGGTTTTTGGGCAAAAGCGAAAGAAAAGTTATTTTCCACCACTCCCATATTGTCCCAACTTGACTCCTCTCCAGTCTCTCTCTATCCTTCCCTCCACTCATTATGAAAATCATCTTAAGTGGCGGATCCGGTTTTATTGGCAAGGCCCTTGTGGAACACTTCAAGAAGGGAGGGCATCAGATTGTCTTGCTCACGCGAAATCCCTCCTCCCTCCATCCTCTTGCGGGAAATGGGATCCACATCGAGGTCTGGGATGGACGTCAAAGGGGTCCCTGGGCACAACATGTCAATGGAGCCGATATCATCATCAACCTCGCCGGAGAGCGTCTTGTCTCGCAGAGATGGACTGAGAAACAAAAGTATAAAATTCTTAGAAGCCGCATCGAAGCCACACAGGCCCTTGTCGAGGCCGTCGAACACAGTTCCACAAAACCCACTCTCTTTATCAACGCCTCTGCCATCGGATATTATGGTCCATTGTCTAAAGAAACGGCGACAGAAGACTTTCCCAAAGGAGAGGGTTATGTGGCCGACGTCTGTGAATTATGGGAACAAGAGGCCCATCCCGTCGAGAGATGGGGGGTACGTTTAGTCCTCTTGAGATTGGGGGGTGTTTTGGGAAAAAGTGATGGATGGCTCAAAAAGATGCTCCCCTCCTTTCAGTACTTTCTCGGAGGGGCCTTGGGCTCTGGACGGCAATGGCTTTCTTGGATTCATCTAGAAGATGTTGTCAAAAGTGTTCAATTCATCATAGAACATCATGATCTCGATGGCCCCATAAATCTTACAACCCCCTATCCTGTCACCATGAACGAGTGCGCCAAGACTCTGGGAAGGATCCTTCACCGCCCTTCGTGTTTTAAGGTGCCCGGATTTATATTAAAATTGGCCCTGGGTGAGATGTCCGAAATAATACTCACAGGTCAAAAGGTCCTCCCTCAAAAACTCCTCAACCACGGATATTCCTTTTCCTATCCCCAGCTGGAACCCGCCCTCATCCACATCCTGAAAGACCCTCCCCTAAAATGAGCCCCATTCTTTGAATTGCCATCCTTTCTTAGATTCACTATATTACAAGTCAGTTCATTAATTTCTATTCATAAGACCTGACAGTACTAAGGAGAAGATGAGACGTTTTGCCTTTTCAATGTATAGTGGGATATGAACTCCTTAGTAAGGACACCTCATGGAGGACATTATGACCAAGTCCATTCCAAAAAAAGATTCATCGGGCACACAAGAAACGAATATTTTTGCCAATGCCCTGAAACGTCTGGACGAGGCCGCCCAATTTGCCGACATCCCTCCTGAAGCCCTCGAAAGGCTCAAACACCCAAAAAAAATGATCCAGGTCTCCATCCCCATTCGTATGGACAACGGGGGCTTGAGGATCTTTCAAGGCTATCGTGTCCGTCATGACCATACTCGTGGCCCGGGTAAGGGAGGAATCCGTTTTCACCCCAATGTCAATCTTGATGAGGTCAAGGCGCTGGCACTTTGGATGACCTGCAAGTGTGCCGTCATGGGACTCCCCTTTGGCGGGGCCAAGGGCGGGATCACCGTCAACCCCAAAGAACTCTCCAGGATGGAGCTTGAAAGATTGAGTCGAGCCTATATTGCTCGCATCGCCGAATTTATCGGCCCCAAAACAGACATCCCTGCCCCCGATGTCTATACCAATCCGATGATCATGGGCTGGATGATGATGGAATATTCTAAAATAGCCCAGGAACAATCCCCAGCCGTCATCACGGGAAAACCCATTCCTTTAGGCGGTAGTCTGGGGCGCGAGGATGCCACGGGACGTGGGGGATACTATTGCATCAAAGAATTGGAAGAAAAAAAGCGGTGGAAACCTTCAAAGATCCGTGTGGCCATCCAAGGTTTTGGGAATGTCGGTCAAAATATCGCCAGACTTCTCCATGCCGATGGTTACAAGATCGTCGCCGTCAGCGACTCTCAGGGAGGTATTTATAAAGAGGAAGGTTTTGATATTCCCAGTCTGATTCAAAACAAAAATGCCACACGCCGTTTAAAGGCCATTTATTGTACGGGGTCTGTGTGCGAAACAATCCAAGTCAAGTCCCTCTCAAACAAGGATTTGCTGGAACTTGATGTCGATATCTTGATCCCCGCCGCCTTGGAAAATCAGATCACGGAAAAAAATGCCTCTAAAATTAAGGCCTCCAACATACTGGAACTGGCCAATGGCCCGATCACCACCGAGGCCGACAAAATTCTCAATAAAAAAGGGGTTCTGGTTGTCCCGGATATCTTGGCCAATGGCGGCGGTGTCACCGTGAGCTATTTTGAGTGGGTGCAAAACAATCAGGGTTATTATTGGTCCGAAGAAGAAGTGCATGCCAAGCTGCATACCTTCATGATCCGGGAATTTAACAATGTCTATCATCTCATGACAAATCGTAAAATCAACATGCGAACCGCCGCCTATGTCCATGCCTTAAACCGCATAGGAGAGGCCGTTGAGGCCCGCGGGACAAGCAAATACTTCTTGGGAAACCCCTAAGGATTGAGCCTGAAGGCCTCCCACTCCGTCGTGAGGGTCTTTCTTTGATAGACGATACGATCGTGAAGACGATTGTCACGTTCTTGCCAAAATTCAATCCGGAGAGGAATCAAGGCAAAACCGGACCAGTGGGGGGGACGAGAGACATCTTGACCTTCAAATTTTTTTCTAAACTTCTCAAATGCCTTCTCTAAGGTCGCGCGATCTTCGATGATGGCGCTCTGATCCGAGGCCCAGGCCCCGACTTGTGACAAGCGAGGTCGTGTACTAAAGTATTCATCGGCCTCCTGATCGCTGACAACATTTACAGGTCCCTTGATCCTCACTTGGCGTTTTAAGGGGGACCAGTAAAAGGTCAGGGCCACAAAGGGATGGGCCCTTAAAGACTGCCCCTTGGACGAATTAGTATTTGTGTAAAAAATAAATTTTTCCTCCCGAAACTCCTTTAAAAGCATCATCCGCGCGTCCGGATGACCCTCCTCGTCCACGGTCGAAAGACACATAGCCTCGGGCAGGATAATGTCCTTGCATTTTTCTGCCTCGATAAACCAGTGGCGGAATTGCTCAATGGGATCGGCCAAACAAGTTTCTTCCGATAAGACTTTCATTTTTCTTCCTTATATAATTATTTGAGACACAATACGAAATAGATAAAAATAACAAGAAATTTCTATGTCGCTTGACCTCTCATCCCCACAGTGACAATCTATGCGGTTATGAAGGCCATGGTCCTGGATAAAATCAGCCCCATCGATCAATCGCCTTTAGTCCTCAAGGATCTTCCCCTCCCCTCCCCCGCCCCCAATGAGGTCCGGATCAAGGTTGTGTGTTGCGCCATCTGCCGGACGGACCTCCACGTCATCGAAGGGGATCTGCCTCAAAAAACTATTCCCCTCACTCCTGGCCATCAAGTCGTGGGAATCGTCGATCAACTCGGGAAAAAATGCCGGCGGTTGATCCTCGGGGATCGCGTCGGGGTTGCCTGGCTCCGTCATACCTGTGGGTCCTGTGACTTTTGCAAAAAAGGTCAGGAAAACCTCTGCGAATCCTCCCAATATACAGGATATCATGCCCCTGGCGGTTATGCCGAATACACGACCGCCCCAGAAGATTTTATCTATAAAATCCCTGAAGGCCTCAACGACATCCAGGCCGCTCCTCTTTTATGTGCCGGGATCATTGGTTATCGAGCCCTTAAACGCAGTCAACCCCCCGCAAAGGCCACGCTCGCCCTTTATGGTTTTGGTTCCTCCGCACATGTCGTGATACAGATGGCCCATCACCGGGGATATGAAGTCTATGTCGTCACTCGAGGGAAAAAACACCGCCAGTTTGCCAAAGAGATGGGGGCCAAGTGGGTCGGTGAAAACGCAAGTGAGCTTCCTGTCAAGGTCGATAGTGCGATCCTTTTTGCCCCCGCCGGCGAACTCATCCCTCCGGCCCTTGAAAAACTAAACAAGGGCGGGACCCTTTCGCTCGCCGGCATTCATATGAGTGACGTCCCCACTCTGAATTACGACAATCATTTATTTTATGAAAAGAATATCCATTCAGTCACCGCCAACACGCGGCAGGATGGGCAAGAACTCCTGAAAGAAGCTGTTCAAGCCAGAGTGAAAATACACACAACCACTTATGCCTTAGAAGATGCCAATAAGGCCTTACAAGACCTGAAACAAGATCAGATCAATGGGACGGGTGTCTTGATGATATGAAAATCCATCGACTCCATGACTGGAATTTAAGCTATCAAGAAGCCGTCCAAGTGCAAAAGAAACTCGTTAAAAAACTGAAATTGTCTCCCCTCAAGAAAAAAGCGTACCTCGTGGCCGGGGCCGACATCTCCTTTTCCAAAAAAGATCCGACACTCTACGCCGGAGTAGTGGTGATGAGGCTCCCGACGCTTGAAATAGTGGAAACAAGTACAATCAAAGGCCGGACCTCCTTTCCCTATATCCCAGGACTCCTGGCCTTTCGCGAGATCCCCGTTTTACTCAAGGCCTTCCAAAAATTAAAAAATGTCCCTGACGTCATTATGTGTGATGGACAGGGGATCGCCCATCCGCGGGGATTGGGGCTCGCCTCCCATCTCGGATTGATTCTCAAGACACCGACGATCGGCTGCGCCAAGACGCGCCTCGTCGGGGACTATAAAAAACCGGCACGACGGCAAGGGTCCCAAAAAAGGCTCCTCTATAAAGGAAGGAGGGTCGGATGCGTCTTCAGGAGCCAAAAAAACGTCAAACCCCTTTTTATCTCGCCCGGACATCTCATCGATTTTTCAGATAGTGTCAAAGTGATCCGACAGTGCATGTCGCACTACCGCCTCCCGGAACCGACGCGCCGGGCCCACGGGCTGGTCAATGCCTATCGCCAAAGCGGGTGACGACTCGATTCTAAACCATTAAAATTAAAAGGATTTTCTTGTGCGCGGCCCAAAAAGGTCATTGCTTTGACCTCCAAAGATTGATAAGGGATATGTTGAAAAATAGTAACGCCTATGCCCAAAAAACACCTCCTTTTTAATCCCTATCGCCCCGGCGATGAAAACGAGACCTACTGGTTTGATGCCCGATTGGTCCGTTTTCTTTTTCGAACCCTTTATTTTTGGGAAAGGTATTTTCGCTATGAGGTCATCGGCCTTGAAAACATCCCCAAAAAGGGCGGTGTCCTCCTGGCCATGAATCACGGTTTTTTCTTTGTCGACATCCCTTTGTTGGGCAAAAAGATATTTTCCCGAAGGGGACGACGTCTCCACACCGTGGCCGAACACCTCTCCTGGAAACTCCCCATCCTCCGTGAATTGATGCTCAATATCGGCGTCGTGGATGGCACCCCCAAGAATGCCCTGAGGATCCTAAAATCCGGTCACGCAATGATCGTCTGTCCCGGAGGCGCAAAAGAAGCCGTGCGTTCCTTTAGAAAGAAATACACACTCATGTGGGAAGATCATTATGGCTTTGTCAAGGTCGCCATCGCCGCCCAAGTCCCCATCATCCCCTGCATCTCTATCGGCATTGATGATGTCTATGTCATGCTCATCAACGGTTATCACCGCTGGAGAGAAACATTTGTTCCCCTCCCCGTATTCTTCGGGCTGGGTCTTTTTCCCCTCCCCGTAAAACTGAGACACTATATTGGAAGGCCCGTCACCCACACCTACAAACCTTCGCAACACAAAGACATGCGATGTGTGATGGATCTTCATCGTCGCGTCCTCGAGGAGGCCGAGAGGATCAAAAAAGAAGGGTTGCAAAAAAGAAGACTCGGGGGATTTCTATGAAGGCGATTACCCTTGATCGATTTGGAGGCCGTGATGTCCTCAAACTCACAAATCAGCCCCTGCCCGAAATCGGTCCTCAAGATATCCTCATTCATGTAAAGGCCGCGGGCGTTAATCCCGTCGATTGGAAGATCCGTGAGGGACTCCTTCAAGGACGCCTGCCCCATCAGTTTCCCATTATCCTGGGTTGGGAGGCCTCTGGGGTCGTAAAAAAGGTCGGAGAAAAAGTCACCCGCTTCAAGATGGGGGACCCCGTCATGAGTTACACCCGTAAAGATGTAATTCAGGGGGGGGCCTATGCTGAATATGTGAGCGTCCCCGAAAAAAATGCCGCCAAAAAACCCGAGAATCTCTCCTTTGAGGAGGCCGCCGCCCTGCCCCTGGCCGGCCTGACGGCCTACCAATCCCTTTTCGACGCCTTAAAACTAAAATCCGGGGAAACAATCCTCATTCATGCAGGCGCCGGGGGTGTTGGAGGCTTTGCTATCCAATTGGCCAAAAATACAGGGGCCCATATCATCACGACGGCAAGCTCTTATAATCATGAGTACGTCCGATCGCTGGGGGCCGAAGTGGTGATTGATTACAATAAAGAAAATTTTGCCGAAATCATCGATCAAAAATTTCCAAACGGTCTTGACACCGTCTACGATACCTACGGGGAACCCGTTCAGGATAAAAGCATCAGCATTTTGAAAAAAGGGGGGCGCTTTTGCTCCATCCTGGAGATCCCCAACGCCGACATCTACAAAAACCAGGGGTATAAAATTTCCTATGTCTTTGTCTCTCCCAATGCCGTCCAACTGGAAGAATTAGGCGAGCTCGCCTGCAAGGGAAGACTCAAAATAACCATCACCCACATCTTCCCCCTGGAAGAGGCCAAAAGGGCCCACGAGCAGAGTGAGACGGGTCACACGAGGGGCAAAATCATCCTGACCTTATAACACACAAGGAACTATTCAACGTCTGTCCGGCCTCCATAGCAAAACTCAATCTCGCAGGAGCGATCCCCCCCACAAGAATCGAGACACTCACCAAAATCAAGGGTTTCGTCCAAGACCTCTTCTAGTTCCCTGTCACTGAGCTCCCGTTCCCTCTCTCCCCGACTGGGACGACGGTTGTCATCATCCCGAACGGCCTCAGGGACTTCTGGAGGGGCCCCCGTCTCTGGATCTGCTCCCCCGACAAAGTCAGAGACCATGAAGGCCACTCCAAAAATCCCACCGATTCGTACCTCGTAAACTTCCTGTCGATAATAAACCGTTATGGGAGAGGCGTTGTGAACCAACTCCCAAAAAGATCCCGTCGGGGCATTGAGGAGGACCTCTTGCCGTAAAACCTCATTGGGAACATTTTTTAATCCAGGGGAGGCCTTTGAGGAGACCATGACTTGGGCCCCTGAGGCATTTGAGAGAAGCCCCCAGTATGGAGGAGGCACATTGGCCTTTAAGACGGCACGAACTTCGTCAAATCTTGCCGGATAGGCCTTCAATAAATTTAAGATCCCTGCTGCACGAAAGGGGTTCACCTGGGTCAAGTGACAGGCGAGGGAGGCATCAAAACCCGGTTGCGGGACATTTCCCTCGTCAAAGACAAAGTAACGCACCGCCACGGAATCGGCCTCATTCAAGAACTCTACCACGTGGGGATCGAGCGAGCCACATTGAGAAACATCTCCCCCCACCAAAAGGGGTCCACCCATAAGTCGTACCTGCCTTACCCCTATTATCGGCCCAGTATAACATTTGTTGCGCCATTTTTGTTTTATAACCAACTGATTCTACTGCTGATTTTTCACTTTTACATTCTGCATTTTTTCATTGGTCCCTTGAAGTCCCCTATGTTACACGCTTCCACTATGAGCTATCACACCTATCGTCCCGAGAGGGTCCCTCAAAGACTGGACGCCATCGTGATCGGTTCCGGGATCGGGGGACTTGCCGTCGCCGCGTGTCTCGCCAAGGCTGGAAAGGCCGTCCTCGTCCTCGAAAGACATTATGTGGCCGGTGGTTTTACCCACACCTTTAAGCGCCGCGAGTATGAATGGGATGTCGGCGTCCATTACATCGGTGAGGTCCACTCCCAAAAATCCGTCATGCGCCGGGCCCTGGACTATATCTCGGACAATGCCCTCAAGTGGGCCCCGATGTCGGAGGTCTATGACAAGATCTTTTTTGGCGATGAAAGTTATGAGTTTGTGGCGGGTGTCGACAATTTTAAGACCCTGTTAAAAGACCGCTTTCCCCAAGAAGCGAGGGCCATCGACACCTATATAGACCTTGTCCATCAACTGGCACGATCGGCCCAGGGCTTTTTTATGGAAAAGGCCCTCCCTCCCCTTGTGGCCAAAATCGCCTCTCCCTTTTTGACCTCTAAATTTATGAAATTGGCCCGTCAAACAACCTGGGAAGTCCTCTCCTCCTTGACACAAGACAAAAAATTGATCGGCGTCCTCACCGCCCAATGGGGGGACTATGGACTGCCACCCCGGCAATCTAGTTTTGCCATCCATGCCATGGTCGCCAAGCATTACTTTGACGGCGGGGCCTATCCCGTCGGGGGATCCTCAAGTTTTGTAAAAACAATTGCCCCCGTGATTGAGAAGGCAGGGGGCAAGGTCCTGGTCAAGGCCGAGGTCGAAAAGGTCCTGGTCCGCCAAGGAAGGGTCGTTGGCGTCCGCCTTGCGAATGGCGATGAAATCCTGGCCCCGATCGTCATCAGCGATGCGGGGGTGGTCAATACCTATCAAAGACTCCTTCCTTCTCACCTTGTGACCGAGTTTAAACTCGGCGAAAAATTAAACAGGATTCCCGCCTCAGAATCCCATATTTGTCTCTATATGGGTCTCAAGCACACTGCGCAAGAGTTGGGGTTGGGACAATCAAACTACTGGATCTATCCTGATTATGATCATGACATAAACCTGGAACGCTTTCGAAAAGACCCTATGGCCCCTCTCCCCGTTACCTATATTTCCTTTCCCTCCGCCAAAGATCCGACATGGCAGGAACATCACCCCAAAACGGCCACCCTAGAGGCCATTGGTGTGGCCCCTTACCAATGGTTTGAGCGCTGGGGAGAGACGGAATGGCAAAAGCGAGGGGATGATTACAAGAATTTTAAGGAAAGACTCTCGCATCGCCTTTTAGAGAATGTTTATCGCTACGTCCCTCAGGTGAAGGATAAAATTGACTATCATGAGCTCTCCACACCGCTGACAACAGAACATTTTTCAAACTATCACCGCGGTGAGATCTATGGACTCGAACACAGCCCGGAACGTTTCCGCCAGCGCTGGCTCAGGCCTCACACCCCCATCAAAAATCTCTTCCTCACAGGACAAGACATTGTCACGGCGGGGATCGGCGGGGCCCTTTTCGGAGGTATCCTGACGGCCGCAACCGTTCTTAAAAGGAATGTGATGTCCGATATTATGAGGCATATCTAGTCGTCCCTGATCACCTTCCTCAATCTGACTTTTTTTGTGGATTTTTTCGCATCGTGAGGGCCGCATCCCCCCCCGCTGTCCGGTGGAGCTCCATATCATAATATTGACCGAAATTGCGCTCCAGGGCCTCAAAAAACTCTTGAGGGGGTTGAGAGATCTCAACCCTATATTCTCCCATCCCAAAGGATTCTTTTTCAGGAACGATCATCGCCACATGGGGCAGGACCTCAATCAGGTTTTTGATCTGACGCCAGTCGTGATAATACCCTACATTGAGGACCGTCAAATAGAGCGGTTGGGTCTCTTCAAGGGGTTTTGTTTTTTCAACGGATTCGGCCTCCTCAGAGATTTGATTCTCCTCGGAGGACAAGGGAAGCGCCGCAGAACAAAGAAGAGCCACAGCCACAACAATCCTAAAGACTATTTGAGACATCGAACGGACTCTATCCTTTCAATGGGAAGAACGATCTCATCGGTCTCATCTTTCAGGGTAATCGAGAGGTTGTGATTGATACTTTTGAGGCGCCCCTTATAAACGGTGTCAAAGGCATGAATTTCAACCTCTTTTTTCAGGTACTTGTGTAAAATCTGGCTGATATCATCGGCGTCTTCACTCATAGGAAGGTGCGAAGCTATAAAAGCCTCATTTCCCTGTCAAGAGATATTGGGTTGTCGAAATGACAATATTTGTTTAAACTCCCCGCCGACATGTCCGATCTCAGCCTTATTATCATTTTTCTGATAATCTCCTTGAGTGTCCTGGCCCTACTCAATGGGTTCTCACGTCGCTTAAGCCCCCCTCCCGTCGAATCCCCCCCCTTTTCTCCGCATGGAGAGGGTGATTTTACACTCAGTGAGAAGGTCACCCCCTTAAATGATCACCTCATGACCTCCGCCATCACTGCCTTTATCTTCCTGTCGTTTATCCTCCTCCTGCTCCCCCTGGCCATAATCTTTCATTATAAGGTTGTCGAAGGCTATGGGCTCCAACTCCTTGTCGTCATGCTCCCCCTCTTCGCATTCATGGGACTCATCTTGCTCTTTATCGGAAAAAAAGGGAAATAAACTCAATGAGTCACCTCCTTCAAAAATGGCCTAAAAATTTCATCACAAAAAAATTGGCCCGATGGATACACCAAACTCACAATCGTTTTTTTTCTTGTATCCTTCTAGGAGGATCCACTCACGAAATCAACTCATCGTATCTCCGAAAAATAGGGGTTTCCATCACCACAAATCCACGACAGGCCGATATCCTTGTCCTCTCGCTCCCATTAACCGAAAAAATGGGTCGATGGTCCAGGATCCTCTATGACCAAATGCCTTTCCCCAAGTACACAATCGGCATTGGAAACAATTCGCAAAAGGGTTTCCCTGAAAAGACCTACTCTTTTTGTTCCCTGGAGGATGTCGGAATCTCCCTCAACCTTCATGTCCCTGATGCCTTAATGAACACAAAGACCCTGATGATGGCGTTTCAACAACTGCGAAATACCCTTTCCCAAGATATCACACGGGGTGAAGAAGGAGAAGAAAGTGCAGATAAGACACATTTTTGAGCACCTTCAGAAGGATTTGTCCTCCGTATTTTTTGAATTGCACGAAGACAGTCCTTCCCATGGAGGGGATCCCTTTATCCTTGTTCCGGCAATGAGTCTTCTGCCTGTGTGCGACATTCTTAAAGACATGCAGAGATATGATTTTCAGTGTTTGAGCAACCTGACGGCTGTGGATTTTCAGGATCATTTGAGACTTATCTATCATCTATTTTCCTATACCCATCATCACAGCCTCACACTCACAACGTCGCTATTGCCGCCTCATTACGAGATTGACTCTGTTTCGCGGCTTTGGCCCATTGCCAACTGGTTTGAGCGAGAAGTCTTTGACATGTTTGGCATACAATTTCGGGGGCATCCCTCTCTCAAGCGTCTCCTGCTACCCCAGCATTGGACAGGATATCCTCTAAGGAAAGACTATGAACGAATGGCTAGGTGAAGAAAAAAAAGTATGTATTGGTCCTCATCATCCCGTGACCCGGGGGGGAATGAATTTTATTGCCTCCTTGGACGGGGAGACCCTTCGTCAAGCCATTCCTGAAATAGGATATTGTCACCGTTCCCTGGAAAAAATAGCCGAAAATACCGATTATCAAGGCTTCACAACTTATGCCTCCCAAGCCGATCCCCTCTCTCCGTACAGCTGCCAATGGAGTTATGTCATGGCCGTTGAAAAGTTAGCAGAAATCACAGTTCCTCGACGGGCCGAGTTTCTTCGCGTCATCGCTATGGAATTAAACCGCATCACTTCACACCTGCATTTTCTCAGCTTTATGGCTGAAATCATAGGGGCGAAAATTTTAAAGGCCCAGTCCTTCAAGAGGGCCGAAATATTTTCTCATTACACAACCACCTTTTGTGGTAACGATAATATGTTTTTGCAGATAGGGGGGGTGGTTCGCGACCTGTGTTCCTCGGACTGGGAAACGACCCTTATACAATTTTTAGACCATTTAAAAACCTTTATCGATGAATACTCCTATACGTTGAAAAATAATTATGTCTTTCAGCGACAATTGTCCTTTACAGGGGTCATCTCCGTTGAAGAAGCGATTCAATACAATCTTGTCGGACCCAATCTTCGAGCCTCTGGACTCGCGTGGGATCTCAGAAAAAACCGGCCCTATTCAATTTACTCAGAATTGAATCTTGAAATCCCCACGTGTCAGAGAAATAAAGGAGATGCCCATGATCGCGTACAAGTGAGGATTGATGAAATTGCCCAATCGGCCTCCCTTATCCGGCAATGTCTTGAAAAAATACCTCAGGGTCCCATTCAATGCAAAATCACAGAACCCATAAAACCCAAAACAGGTGAAATCTACAACTGTATCGAGGGCGTCCGCGGTGACACAGGAACTTATCTTGTCAGTAATGGAACCACTCAACCTCACCGATTAAAATTAAGAACAGGTTCGTTTTCGAGCCTTGCTCTTCTGGAAAAAATGGGGCGAGAAATCCCCCTCTCTGATTATCTTACTTTGATCGCAAGTCTTGACATCTCCCCTTGGGAGGCGGATCGATAATGGAAGTATTATCCTCTTTTTTCTTAAACAACATCAGTCCTATGGTTTCCATTGGGGCTCAATTAACCTTTATTTTCATCCTCATTTTTGTCATCTTCTTTCCACTCATCACCCTGACCTATTGGATCGAACAAGTTATTTATTCTCGTTTCTCAGGAATTCGCGGTGCAGGTCACAGTCTTTACAACATCATTTTCCCCATGAAAATAATCACCAAGCTTCTTCAAAAAGAATCTCAAACAGATCCCTACATCGATCGGCCCCTCTTTTGCCTTGCTCCTTATGTTGGTTTTTCAACGGTAGTTTTGACTTTAATCGTCCTCCCTTTTTCAAGCCACTATGTCTTATCCCATTCTGATTTAGGGGTTCTCTATCTCATCACATTTATATTTCTCATGGGGATCCATGCCCTCATGGCGGGATGGAGCTCCAATTCCAAATGGGCCCTCATAGGAGCTGTTCGTTCGTTGACCCAATCCCTCTGCGGTATCACTCTCTACGGTTTCGTGATAATGATCATCACCCTACAAACCCATTCGCTCTCTATTCAGGACATCATCCAAATGCAGGGGCCCCATCCCTGGCAATGGCTCCTCTTTCTCAGTCCCTTTACATTAGCGGCCTTTTTGCTTTCACTCTCCTCCCTCATGATGATCATCGACCAACCCCCTTATGGAACCGCCACATCCTCTTCAGAAATCCATTCGGGATATAAAGGCCATTATACGGGTATTCGTTATTTTGTCCTTACCATCAGTAACAAAGGAGCCTTCTTCATCTTAAGTGCCATGACAACACATCTTTTTTTGGGGGGCTGGCAAGCGCCAGCCTCCTGGCTGTATTGGGCCGCCGTCTTTTCACCCCAATTTCCCAATATTATTGAAATGGGGGTTTTTTTATTTAAAACCTTATGCGTTGTATGGATAATACTCATCCTACAAAACACCCTTCCTCCCCTACGACTGGATCATTTGATAAAACTGACCTGGAAATATCTTATACCTCTTGGTTTGACAGCATTGGCCGGCACCGCCATTTGGACCTATATTTTCCCTGATGGAAATCTTTTTACTCAGTACTTATTATCTTTACTATTGGTCACCTTTGGAATTTATTTTTTCTATCGTCTCCTGTATCATACCTACCTCTCCATCAAACCTAGAATCAAAGGAAAAAAGGCATGAAAAAATATCTCTTTACCCTTATCAAAACCTTCGTCATAACACTTGAGGAGCTTTCCATCACTGGTTCCTACTGGATAGTGACTCGCCGCCTTGATCGCCTTTTTTATGCCCCTCAGAAACAAAAGCTGAATGAGGGAAAATCATGACTCCTTCTATTATCACTTTTTGCCTCCTTACATTGTTCGTCATCGGTTCAGGTCTGATTGTGGCCTTTACTAAAAACATTCTTCATTCCGTATTTGGCCTGCTCGGTGTTGCCATTTCTATGACTGGATATTTTTTGCTTCTGTCGGCGCCGTGGACGGCCTTGATTTTTATTCTTATTTATACGGCACTCACATTTGTTGTTTTTCTCTTTGTAATTTTACTGACTCGGCGAAAGGAAATTATCGCGACCCTTTCTATATCCCATATTGGATATGGTCTTGTCCTTTCGGGTCTGTTGATTGTCTTTATGTCCTTAAGCCTCCTTCAACTTCCCGGTGTAACAGAAATTCGCGTCGTTGCTCCAGAAATGCCCCTTTTAAACCTAGGAAAATCCATGGTGTCCCCTCATTTTATCGTTATTGAGCTCTTCTCTTTGACCCTTGTCATTCTTTTTGTCGGCCTCGTCACTCTCATACGCCGTGAGGTAAAATAAGATGATGCCTCTTTATCCTTTTCTGGTTGTCGCCTCTATTTTGTTGGCATTAGGACTTTTTGTCGTTGTCACACGACGCCATCTTATTGCCATCCTCATCGGAATAGAACTCATTCTATGTTCTGCCAGTTTAAATTTGGTTGCCTTCAATCAATTGCTTCATGGAAATTCCACTAGCATTTTAGAGGGTCACGCCTTCATGGTTTTGATTATTTTACTAACAAGCGCCCGGGTTTCGGTCGCCCTTTCTCTTTGTTTCCTAGTATTTCGTAATTTTAACTCGGCGGATGCTCAACATATAATGACCCTTAAAGGATAAAGGACATGTTGCTGCCCTTATTAGAAAACATATCTATCGTTATATGGTGGGTTCCTTTTCTTCCTTTGTTGGCGGCATTTGTCAATGCGCTCATCATCATGTTCTCCCGATCAACCTACCAACCCTGGGCCCATAGAATATCCATTTCTTTTCTCACCTTGTCTTTCTTCATTACCTTATGTGCTTTTTTTTACATCCAGGGGTTGCCCCCCGACGAACAAGAAAGAATTATCACCTTCTCTTCTTGGCTGTCCCTCCCCTTTCTCTCTGTGGACTGGGCCTTTTTAATCGATTCCTTCTCCCTTATTTTAATGCTTCTGATTACAGGATTCTCCTGTCTCATTCTCATCTATTCCATCGAGATGATGCGGCACGATCCTCG
>Ga0156191_1030_pt2 | contig 28994 bp, 21 predicted proteins | sample RifCSPlowO2_12_FD_107844 | JGI IMG/M metagenome (GOLD analysis project Ga0156191, IMG submission 107844) | Deltaproteobacteria bacterium RIFCSPLOWO2_12_FULL_50_11
TGGAAAAATTGCGGATGTTGGACGGGCTCATGGACGGATTTTCTTCAGCGGATAAAGATCCATCTGACCCGGCAATTGGTGTTTATTTTTTTCTATGACAATGTCTATACCCTGCCGAATGTATTCAGCGACCGGAACCTTGGTGCGGCGATTAAGGTGACGCAGGAGCTGGTTCTGTTCCGGGGTTATATAAACTGTTGTAGAGATTTTCTTTGGGGACATGTCTTTCTCCGAAGAGGATTGTAAATATCAATCAAGATGTGCTCAAGACAACAAGGGCTGGGATATTTTCAGAGGATTTAAATTTTTCCAGGAATTCCTGGGCGTCCTCTTGATTTCCAAATCCCCCAATGCGCACCCGATACCAAGTTCCTCGATCGGGGATTTCACCAATAGACATGAAGGAATCATAACCCTTCTTTTGCCAGTAGCTGATGGCCTTTGAGGCCTCTGCCGCACTTGGATAGGAACCGACCTGGATCGTATACTTGGCAATATCGCTTGATTTGACCCTCACAATGGGTTTTGATTTGAATGAGTCCTCAGGGAGGACCTCTTCCTGAACGGGGGCCGCTTCTTCTTGAGGCGGTGGTGTCGAGGGCAAATTATCTGTCAATACCTCAGGAAAACTATACTTGACGGCCACCTTCTCATCTACGATGTCCCCCACTGTCTTGGGTCCCTCCAGCGGGAGTTGTGTCTCTTTTTGTGAGAGTGACGAGGTCCGATCCCGAATCATTTCTGGACCGTAACGGGCCCCGAGGTAGAAGACGAAAAACAGCGTCGCGAGTTCCAGGATGGCCAAGGTTATAAATTGACCAAACGTGAACCGACAGAAATAATCCCCCACCTCATTTTGTTGAAAATCATCCATGGATACTACTGATCAGTCTTCCCCTTTATCATCCAATCTCATTTCGTGAGGGGCAGAAACCCCCAGCAAATTGAGGGCATCTGACAAAACTTCCTTAATGATCTTAACAAGATACAATTTTGCATGGGTTCTGTCAACATCCTCGCTCAAGACCTTGAACCGCCCATCCTTCTTGGCACGTGAATAATAGCTCTGAAAATGCCGGGCCAGATCTAAGAGGTAAAAGACAAGACGATGGGGTTCGCGCTGTAGGGTGGCCTCATAAAGGGTTGTGGGGTAATCATTCAAGATCTTGATCAGATTAATCTCCTCTTCCAGATCTAATAATGAACAATCCGGGGCACAAGGGGGTTGATGAGGGGCCTTCGACAGGATACTGCAGATGCGGGCATGGGCATATTGAACATAATAAACGGGATTTTCCTGTGATTGTTGACGGGCAAGGGCAATATCAAAATCAAGGTGGGCCGAGGCAGCTCGCATGAGGAGAAAGAAACGAAAGGCATCCCGACCAACTTCATCCAAGACCTCACGGGCAATGACAAAATTACCCGCCCTCTTGGACATCTTGACGATCTCCTGCCCCCTCACAACACGAACATATTGATATAAAATAGCCTCTAGTTTATCTGGATTATGTCCTAAAACCTTAAGTGCCGCTTTAATTTTTGGGACATGCCCATGATGATTGGATCCCCAGACATCGATGATGGTCTCATACCCGCTTTTATACCGATCGTCGTGGCAGACAATATCATCGGCAAAATAGGTGGGCTCACCACTGCTCCGGATAAGGACCGATTCCCGGTCTTGCATAAAATCATCTTGGGGGGCAAACCACAGGGCCCCCTCCGCCTCGCGTGTCACATGGTTTTTCCTCAGACAATCAATGATATTTTCAAGTCCCTTGTTCTTTCGGATGTCACTTTCATACACCCACTCATCAAAAGAAATGCCCATGGCCTCACAATCAGAACGGATTTCCTCGTTGAGTTTTTTGACACCATAGTGCGAAAGTTTTTGGGCCAGGAGGGTCTCATCACCAAGGGTGGCAGAAATCTTTAAATCCCGAATCGCCTCGCAGGCCAATTCCTGAACATATTCGCCAAAATAGCCCTCGTGAGGAAGTTGGGTCTCCATCTTTTTGATCGTCTTGACCCAGTGGAGGAGTGAGGTCCCTAATCGGTCGACCTGTCCTCCTATGTCATTGGAATAAAACGTCTTGACCACCTTATGACCCGTTTTTTGAAGGAGCGCCGCAATAGCATCACCCAAAGGACCCCCACGGGCATTGCCGATGTGCAGGGGCCCGGTGGGATTGGCACTGACAAGCTCCACCAAGACCTTCCTCCCCTGCCCTATGTTGGGAATGATGTCTTCAAGAGGCATCAATAAGGTCAGAGTCTTCTGCCAGGCTTCATTCTTTATTTTAAAATTGATAAATCCAGGGCCCGCGATGTCCATCTTGTCGATGATAGAATCCGGATCATGAACGGCCTTAATGATCTGAGAGGCCAGTTCCCTGGGCTTCCTCTTCAATGTCTTGGCCAACACCATGGCGGCATTCGTGGAAAAATCACCATGTTCTGACTTTTGGGGCCTTTCAACTGTCCAGAGCTGTGAATCGACAGGTTTTTGAGTGACCCTCATCTCCCTAAAGGGACGTGTACACACGTACATGACGGCTTGAGAAACAAGGTCTTTGATATTTTCAATCATAGGAAGTTTCATGTTATCGTATCTTTCTGATGTGGAGATGAGGATACCTCTCTTTGAGAGAGGTTGCCAAATCCCTTGATCCAACTATCATGAGATGAAGAGAGTCGGGATGTAAATATGTTTTTGCAACACGGTTGACCTCTTCGAGGCGAACCTTGGCGATTTCTTGACGATAAATATTAAAATAATCAGGTGGATATCCCAAGAAATAAAACCGGGCCAGGGCCTGTACATAATTGAAACGGGATTCATATTGGAAAATAAGGGATCTTAAAAGGGCCCTTTTGGCCTGATCGAGCTGTTGATGTGTGATGTTGGGTTTTTCATGAAGAGAGCCTATGATCTCCCGCATCTTTTCATCCACCCTGGTCGTGTTATTGGTCTGTGTCATCGCAACGGCCTGAAAGAGACCATAGGTTTTTCCAAAAATCATTTGGGACCATACGGCATAGGCTAGTCCCGACTGGGTCCTGATATCCAGACCCAAACGGCTCGTGATCGAGCCGCTCCCCCCCAAAATAAAGTTGAGGAGGGTCAGCGCATACTTGTCAGGATTGGTTCTTTTAACGCCTAAGTGGCCAAGAACGACAGTGGATTGGGTAAAATCCTTTGTCAAGAAGACTGACTTGGGACTCCATTCTTTCTCAACATCTGGAGGAAATTCCTGGGGCTTCACGGTGGGAGACCAGTTTTGGGTCAGATTTTTGATGAGTCCTACAATCTTTTTGGTCTTAAAATCACCACTGATGGCCAGAACCATCTTGTCAGGAGTGATGTGGTCTCGATAAAAACGCAGACAATCATCTACGCTAATTTTTTTTAGGACTTTTTTCGTTAAAGTCCTGGCCCATGGAGACTCCTCCCCATAAATCAGTTTAGGGAATTCACGATAGGCGATATTCAAAGGATCCTCATTTTCGTGATCCAGTGAGGCCTGAATGCGTTTTTTTAAGGTATCAAATTCCTTTTTGTCAAAACGGGGAGTTTTGACGATTTCAAAGATGAGTTCCAATAACAAGGAGATATCCTCCGTCAAGGATCGACCTACGAGGGTTCCGTATTCATGGGTCATTTCGAATTCAATCTTGGCATTGACCTCTTCGAGGCGTTCATTGATCTCATCAGGGGTATATTTTTCCGTCCCTCCCAGTCGCATTGCCTGGACAGTGATGGAGGCCAACCCGGGTTTATTCTCGGGATCCTGAACGGATCCCACGGGCAAAAAGAGACCTATCGCAAAAGTCGGGAGTTCATGATCCTCGAGGAGATAGAGACGCATCCCGTTCTCCAAATCAACAATGGTGGGACGGGGTGGAGAGTAGTATGGAAGAAGTCTTTCTCCCGCCATCACGGGTGAAGGAACCAGGGAGATCATCAGAAAAGAGATCAATAGGGCCAATTTTTGATATGATTTCTTCATTTTTTTCTCAATACGGCCGTAATGTTGTTGTCCCGAGTGAAATAATCCCTTGCCACCCTCTGAATATCTTCAGCCGTCACTTTTTCAAGATGGGATGGATAATTTTCAAGATATTTCCAGTCACTCAAAAGGATTTCATAATACGCCAACATATTGGCCAATCCTTCATTGGTCTTTATATGCCAGATCATGTCGGAAAGGATGTTGTGACGGGCCTTCTTCAGTGCCTCTTCGGTGATGGGTTCTTTTTTGAGCCGTTCGAGGGTCTTCCATATTTCATCCTCGGCGCTCTGAATATTCTTATTGCCGTAGGGAGAGGCCTGAATCAGGAAGAGATGAGGCAGTCGGGCCCCCGGGATCGATGTATAGGTCGAGACGGAGGAGGCCACCTTTTTTTCCTTTATCAATCTGCGATAGAGTTTCGATGTCTTGCCACCGGACAAAATTTCGTCAATGACGTCAAAAACATAGTCGTCATCATGCGGCAAGGTGGGTTTTGAAAAGGCCATCATGAGACTCGGTTCTGCATGGAGCGATAAATCAATGCGGTTTTTTTGAGGGGGTTCCAGTGAGAGGTGGGGTTGGGATGTTTTTGTCTTCACCGGGCATGGTGAAGGGATAGTTCCAAAAGTTTTGTCAAGAAGCGATCTTGTCTGAGTCACATCAAGACGACCGACAAGGACACCCACGGCATTGGCGGGACAATAATAGCGTTTGAGAAAATTTGTGGCCTCTTTTCGAGTAAAACGGCGGATATCTTCGGCATGGCCAATGGTGGGCCATCGATAGGGGCTTTTTTGAAAGGCGTATTGAAGAAGCTTCTCGTATAACTGCCCTTCTGGACTATCATCCACTCGCATGCGCCTTTCCTCCATCACAATATCACGTTCCTGATAGAATTCACGCAGGATAGGTTTGAAAATCCTTTGGGATTCCAATTGGGCCCAAAACATCAATTGGTCAGACGGCAGGCTCACAAAATATTGGGTCGTATCCTTACTGGTTGTCGCATTATACCCAGTACCCCCGTGTTCCAGCATCTTTTGTGTGATTTCTCCGGATTTTGTGTATTTTTGCTGTTGTTGTGAAATTTCACCCATCTTTTTTCTGATTTCCAATATCTTTTGAGGATCTGCCAAATCCTTCTTGTCGTATTCTTGATTAAGCTCGTCGGCTAGGTGATCGAGGGCCTCCATCAGGGGTATTTCCATGGCGTAATTTTTGGTTCCAAGCCCCCTTGTCCCCTTGAAGGCCATGTGTTCAAACATGTGGGCCAGTCCCGTCTGCCCCTCATCCTCTTCAATACCACCCACACGAAAGGCAATGAGGGCGCTAAAGACGGGGGTATCCCCTCGCGGCACGATGAGAAATTTCATGCCATTTTTCAAAACGACCTTGGTGATGGGGGGAGCCCCAAAAACCCCCCCCTTGACTGAAAGAGGAGGATAAAGAAGGCAAAGAATGAGGATGAGGGCCTTGAAAAAAAATTTCACGGAGTACACTCCAAGGCCGTTTTTTGAGAACCAAACTGGACAATACAGTGCATTTTTTGACCGGGAGAAATATCAATATTTTTTGTCAGCCACTTTCGGTCCGGTTTATAATAAACGCGTATTTGATGAGGCCCCGCGGGCAATTCCACGGGCTTCATGGGGGTTTCCCATCCCTTCTTGCCCTGGTCAATGTAGATCACCCCCCAAGGAATGGCCTGTACACTGAGAGACCCAGGGGATAAGGAGGTCGCGGATTCGCTTTTTTGTGGTATCAGAGAGGGGGGGTCACCCGGCACAATTTGTCTTATTTCAATGGGGGGCGGAGGGGATTCGGGAGGTGTTTTATCAACGACAGGCGCCACAGGAGATGTTATTGGCAATTTTTCCTCCCTTGGAGACATCGACCCCTTGGACTGAAAAAAATGATAGCCTCCGTAAAGCAAGAAGACAAGGGCGACCCCCAGGAGGGGCGCCCATGAGGCCTTCCAAAAGGGGGATCTTTTTAGATACCCCCAGGACGAGTCCTTCATCTTTTCAAAGGTTGTTACGAGGATTTGGGTCCCTCCCACCTCCGTTTTTTCCTCAGAATGGCGTGTCTCTTCCGTCCGTGTCACAGTCATGCCCTTGTCATAGGCCAGCGTCTGTGTCACCAGTCGCGTACTTTCCTCCCGAAGGGTTTCCACTTCCTGAGGAAGATTGTCTTTGAGAAAACGAGAGAGACCTTCCGATGTCCCCATGGTTTCATGATCCTGGGAGACCCTATATTGGTTGAGGTCGTGGAGAAAGGCCTGGGCCGAACGAAGTCTTTTTTCGGGGTCTTTTTCGAGGAGTTTGAGAAGAAGGGCCTTCAGGGCCTGCGGGAGTAAGGGGGGTTTTTCGGGAAAAACAACGGATGCTTGACGTACTTTTTCCAGCACAGCGACATCATTCGTGGCTCCAAAGAGCCTGGAATGGGTAAGCATTTCAAAAAAAAGAATCCCCATGGAGAAAAGATCACTTCGATAATCAAGTTCTTTTTGACTCGCCTGTTCGGGAGACATGTAGGCAAATTTTCCCTTGAAGGTCCCCGGAAGGGTTTCATGGGATCTTGTCGCCGCCTTGGCAATACCGAAGTCCGTAATCTTGATCTCTCCATCAAGGGAAATGAGGATATTTTGAGGACTGATATCCCGATGAACCACCTTGAGGGGAGAGTTTTGGGCACTGGTCTTCGTATGGGCATAATGAAGCCCCTTGGCCATCTCTCCGATAATATAAAAAACCAAGGACCGAGGGATGACCTTGTTCCCCAGAGATTTCAGTAAGCGCCTCAAATCAAATCCCTCGATGTATTCCATGGCGATATAATAATCCTCACCCTCCTTTCCCAGTTCATAGACCTGAACAATATTGGGGTGATTCAGTTGAACCGCGATTTTCGCCTCATCGATCAGCATGGAAATAAAGTCCTGATTATGCGTCCAAAAGGAAAGGATTCGTTTGATGGCCACCGATTTTTCAAAACCTGCCACTCCCAGGAGCTTGGCCCGATAGACCTCGGCCATCCCCCCGGTCGCCAGTCTCTGCAAAAGGAGGTAGCGGCCAAAGGAAATGGGTTTCGTCGGAATGAGGGGTGATGGGAGAGGCATGAGGTGCAAGGTATCAAACACCACCCCTAACATCAAGGGGGTTTAAATCAATGATAGTTAGTATCATTTATCATAAATTTCTTTTAGCTTGACTTAGATTATTTAAATTCATATAAATAGATTATAATTATGCATAATTCTTTATCAGTTATTGCAATTTTGATTTCTTTTAAGCCATGGGGGACATGGATGAGGGGGGTACATGGAACGGGTATCGATATTGCTCAAGGAGCTCTGTTTAGAGATCGCTACGGGGGATATAGCGGGTGAGAAATTTGGTCGTCTCTTGCTGGAAACAGGTGTTCAACTCAGTGATTCGGAGTGGGATGCGGCCAATCGTGTCCTGACTCAATCGGAGTGTATGTTTGCCACCTGCCCTGTTGATGAGCTAACTCTGCATTAATTTTAATGTTATTGACACTTTCGTTGTCTCTGCGCTAATCCATGTCACCATGGGATCTGTCTTTTTATACAATAATTCTGATCAACCATTAACATCGGCCCTTCATAAAATCCAAAATTTATGCCTCAATCATCAATTTCCTCAAGGATTTTGGTGGTATACACTAGAGGCCAATGAGTCTATCGGTGCGGGTTTGATACAACTTATGCACTGGACGGACCATGTGGACCTCCCCCTCCAAGAAGGCCTTGTTCACCGGATACTCAGTCAGCAAAGGGACAATGGATCCTGGTCCCTTTTTTATGAGGGGCCTAGTGACCTTAGCACGACAGTTGAGTGTTATTTTTCTTTGAAATTAGCTGGTTTAGATAAAAATTCTAAACCGTTACTTGATGCCAAGAGGTTTATCTTGAGTCGTGGCGGCCTCGAAAAGGTGAGGGCCTTCACACGCATCCATCTGGCCCTCTTTGGCCTGATGCCTTGGTCGAGCTGTCCTGCCATGCCCGTTGGGTTGATCCTCTTCCCCCATTGGTTTCTGATCTCCATTTACAAGTTTTCTAGTTGGGCTCGGGCCTGTATCATTCCCCTCCTCATCCTTTTGGATCAAAAACCCATCCATCCCACAAGGTCCGGCCTTGATCTGGAAGAGCTTTTTGTCCATCCCAAGGCCAGTCGTGATTTTTCCTTTCCACGTCCTTCCAATCTTTTTGGTCGCTTTTTTATCTATTTAGACAGATTTCTCAAGAGAACGGAGAAGTGGCCGTGGCACCCCTTCAAGGAAACGGCCCTCAAAAAATGCGAGGATTGGATCCGTCTCCACTTGGCTCAGACGGAGGATATCTATCCCTTTATGGCCTATTCGATATTGGCCTTGACCGCTCGTGCCCGTCCTTGGGAGGATCCTTCCATTCAAAAGGGGTGGCGCGGTTTGCTTCGCTTCCAGCAATGGATGCCCGAAGGCGATCTTGATCCCCTCCCCGATCCTGTCTACCAAGACTTGTTTGATGATATTCAGCTCAGAAAAGGGACCAGACCCTCTCCTGCCATCCATCAACAGTGTTGCATCTCCCCCATTTGGGATACGCCTTGGATGGGAATGGCCTTGATCGACTCGGGACTCCCCCCGGATCACCCAGCCCTTAAAAAGGCCGCCCACTATCTCATCTCAAAACAAGTCACTTCCACTTATGGGGATTGGTCTTTTCGCGTCCCTGGGATTCAACCGGGGGGATGGTCCTTTGAATTTCAAAACGAATTTTTTCCGGATATCGACGACGCTATTCAAGTCGTCCATTTTCTCCTCAAAACCGGTTTGCCCGACCATGTCAAGACACCCGTGATCTTGCGGGCCCTGGATTGGATACTGGCCATGCAATGCAAAAACGGGGGGTGGGCGGCCTTTGATAAAGACAATACGGCCCCATGGGTGAACAAGATCCCCTTCTCTGACCACAAGGCCTGTCTTGATCCGCCGACCCCTGACATTACGGGGAGGATGTTGGAACTCTTAAGCCAGTTTTCAGCCCTCTCCTCCTCGCTCAATCTCCCCCAAGTCACCAAAAAGGCCCTCAATTTCCTGTATAAGACACAGGAGGTCACTGGGGCTTGGAGAGGACGCTGGGGGGTCAATTATATTTATGGTACATGGTGCGTCCTCAAGGGATTGGCCTCCCTCAAAATTCCAGAACATCATCCAATGGTTCGTAGGGCCCTGGCCTGGTTGGCCCAGCAACAACGACCGGATGGGGGATGGGGAGAATCCTGTACGGGGGATATGGACAATAAATATGTCCCTTTAGGGACCTCTTTGGCCTCTCAAACGGCCTGGGCCTTGATGGGATTGATGAGTTATCCCGATCGTTATCAAGAGGTTATCGATAAAGGGATCCAGTTCTTCATTGAGACCCAGCAAGAAGAGGGAAATTGGAAGGAATGTCATCATACAGGCACTGGCTTCCCAGGCCATTTTTACATTCGTTATCATGGTTACCGCCACTATTTTCCACTCATGGCCCTGGGGCAGTATCAAAGATTGACACATCACAGATAAAGATCATCATTTTCTAATTAAAATCATTTTTGTCAGTTTTCTTACCAGTCTTTTTTATCAGTTGATGAAAAATAATTGAAAACAAGGGGCTTCTATGGGCATAATGATGGCAATGTAATTCCTATATACTACGAGGAGTAGTAATAAGGATATTCATGTATCAATCAACACTCCTTTTTGTGGATGATGAGCCCAATCTTTTAGATATCTGCGACAAGTTTTTCTCCCTCAAAAAATACCGCGTCCTCAAGGCTCGATCGGGAAAAGAAGGTCTGAAAATTGCAAACCTCGAAAAACCGGATCTGCTTATCTTGGATCTCCGCATGCCAGAACTTGACGGGATGAACATGCTCGAAAAATTGAGGAATGCAAATAACGAAACGAAGGTCGTGATATTAAGCGGCTATGGGACCTTAGACGAAGTCGACAGAGGAATCGACCTGGGGGTCTCCGATTTTGTGGCCAAGCCTGTGGACCTCAATTACCTCGAAGAGGTGATCCGTCGTGCCCTCAAACATTAAACCTTGACCTCACAGGCCTTGGGGAGTGTGAGGGTCACCGTGGTCCCCTTCCCTACCTCGCTTTCAAGACGGATTTTGCCCCCATGCTCCTCAAGAACACTATAACACACGGACAAACCTAAACCGCTCCCTTTTCCAGGATCTTTTGTCGTAAAAAAGGGCTCCATCACACAATCTAAGTGGGCAGGATCGATTCCCACACCCTGATCCCTGATATCAAAGGCAATTTCCCCCTCTTGTGTTTCATAATTACAAATATGGATCTCGCCTCCCTGAGGCATGGCCTGAACGGCATTCATCAAGATATTTATAAATACCTGTTTGAATTGGTCCGGATCGGCAAGGACCCTTGACGGGATTGGCAATCGAGTCACAATCGTGACATGGGATATCTTGATTTGATGTTTGAGGAGGACCAAGGAGGCCTGCAAGATATCATTCAGATCTATGGCTATTTTGCGTGTCTGCCTCCCCTTTCGACTAAAGGACAAAAGATCCGCCGTGATCCCTCCACAATTGAGGGCGCTTTTTTGTATAATATCCAATCCGTGAAGGAGCTCTTGATAATCCGTCGAAGAGAGACTCGTTGTCTCATGACGGCCTAATTTTTCACATAAATACTGGGCATGCGCGGCAATGATAGTCAAAGGATTGTTGATCTCATGGGCCGCCCCCGCGGCAAATTGACCCAGGGCCTCCATTTTGCTTGCATGTCGCAGTCTTTCATTGATCTGTTTTTGTTCGGTAATGTCCTCAGCAATCCCAGCGATACGATAAACTTGACCTTGCGCATCGACAACAGGAAAACCACGATCTCGAATCCAGCGAATCTTCCCATCGGGCCGGACAATCCGGTATTCTTCTTCAAAAAGCCATTTTTCATGTACGTGTGTACACGTCCCTTTAGGGATTTGAGCCACTCCAAAAAAGGCCTTCCCTACCTCTTCGCGTTCATCGGGATGAATGGACTCAAACCAGAGTTTGGGATTCTCATATAATTTTTTACACGTATGACCCCAAATCTTTTCAAAACCTGGACTGACATAGTGCATCTTTTCACCATCCGCTGATGTAATCCAAAAGACTTCATGGATATTTTCCGTAATCAGACGAAATCTTTCATCGCTGATTTTCAGATTTTCTTCCATTTTTTTACGATTGGTAAGATCTCGAGCCACCGCAACAAGATAATTGCCAGACCCCTCAAGGATGTATTTGACGCTGACTTCCACAGGGAATGTGGTCCCATCACGTCGTTTATGAAAACCCTCAATGATCTTGGCATTGTTTTCCTTTTGAACAGAGGCAACAATCTCCTTCCAAACAAATCGATTCGGAATGATCACCTGAATATCAATCACCTTCATATTCAAGAGTGCTTCACGAGAATATCCTAGATTTTGACAAGCCTTTTCATTGACATCCAAAAATTGGGCAGTTTTTGGATCGATGACAAAAATGGCATCATTGGATTGATTGATGAGATGGCGAAATAGTTTTAGCTCGTTACCGACATGATCATAATCTTGCCCTTGTATCTTTTGCATCATCAGCGAATACTACTTCTCCCCACTCGCAAATGCAAGTTTCCGTTCTGGATTGTTGAGTCAATCAATCAACTATTTCTAATACGACAGAGATGATGCCCTTGGAGATCATCCCAATGTGTTTGGCGGCGGCATAGGAGAGGTCAATCACCCGCCCTTTGACAAAGGGACCACGATCATTGATACGCACAATAACGCTCTGATCATTTTCAAGATTAATGACCTTCACCATCGTCCCAAAGGGAATCGTTCTGTGGGCTGCCGTCAGTTGCTGACGACGATATTTTTCGCCACTCGCCGTACGCCTTCCATGAAATTTGCGTCCATAATAAGAAGCCAGGCCCCTGAGTTCATGGGAATCGGGTGTCAATGAGGATCGGAACGAGTGGGCACTATGAATGGGAGACAAGGATTTCTGAGGACCACAACCGATCACCGCAAGCCCCATGATGACACCGATAAAAACAAAAAAATAACCGTGGAAATTATATCTTGATTTTTGTTTTTCTTCGGTCCTTATAAAGGGACAACTTCTTGGTCTTAATCGCGGGATCCGATTTGTCGGTGAGATGAATGGTGGCCTCCACATCGATGGAGAGACCATTGAGGGCTCGCTTAACTTCCTCATGAATATTAATGCGATTTAAAAATCCCTTTAACTCGCGACTGATAATGGTAGCCAGTTCTTGTTTGCGACGAGCGGCCTGATTGATCAGATATTTTTTGGCCTCTTGCGGCAGTGTTATTTCAGAAAAAGCATGTCGAATTCCCTCTTCAGTCATCAAGGCCGCTCCAACTCCTGTGATGATCAGCTTTTTTAAGCGTTCAAGATTGTCGGACATATATTAATCAGTTCCAATTCCACTACGCGTAGCGTAAAAAAAGCAAAATGCTTTCACTACTGCTTAATACTGGGCAGATCATTGTGTAGTGATTAATGTACTGCCCTGTAAATCTATTAGCCCCTCTCTTTATTATATTTATGAAGGTAAGGGGCCATCCCTACCTTAATAAACTATAATGGGGAGAGGGATAGGACCTTTTATTATAGATCCTCTCGGCCTGTTTTTTGAAGGCATTCAGCATGTTGGGCAAATTACTGCCCACGAGCATATTGGTAATGACCTTTGGGACAAGAATACCCAGTTCTATCTCGGCATTGTAGACGGCCTCTGTCTTGTCTTTTCCCAATGGTTTAAAGGTCCACGATCCTTTATTGTCTTTGAAAAGATCTCCCTGAATAAAGGACCAAACAATTTTTTTGTGGGGCGTCATTTTGAAATCAAGCGTATAGCTCAGTGTTTTGATCACACGAATTTCAAACTCGGCTATAATGGATTTGGCATTGCTTTCAAGTATCTGGACATTTTTGCTCTCTTTTAAAAATTTTGGGTAATTTTTAAAATCGAGGACGACATCATAGATGACCTTTGCGGGGGTATCTATGATGATGGATTGTGTGGCACCCGGCATTCTCCCTCCTAATTAGCAAAAAGTTGGCTGATGAGTTGAGTTCCTTGACTGACAAAATAACCCGTTTTCGCGGCCTCCCTCTCATGAAAACATCGCACCTTGTGTCCCTCGTCCCCTGACTGGTACAAGACATAGACCACCGGGTCTGAAGAATGGGTCTTCAAACAAACAGGGGTGGCATGATCCGAGGTCACCAAGAGGCGATAGGGTTTGAGGCTCTCCAATCCCTTTAATAGTGGAGCCATGATCTTTTTGTCAATATCTTCAATGGCTTTGATCTTTTTTTTATGATCCCCCATGTGGCCCGCCTCGTCAGGGGCCTCAATGTGGATAAAGACAAAATCATTTTTTTTGAGGGAACGCAGGGCAAAATCGACCTTTCCTTTATAGTTTGTGTCGAGAAACCCCGTCATACGGGGGACTTTAATCACTTCGAGACCGGCCAAGACCCCAATGCCCCTGACGATATCCACCGCCGAGATAATCCCCCCTTTTACAGGAAATCGGTCTAACGTCATGGCCTTGCCTTCTCCCCAAAGCCAAATGGCATTGGCCTGTGTGGGATTGCCTTTGAGGGTCTCGTTGGCCTCTATCATCAATTTATTGAGGAGATCGACATGAGGGCCTTTGGGAAAATGCCTTGCAATGGGCTGTCCCGTTATATCGTGGGGGGGGGTCGTGGATTGAGGGAGATGGCCGTTTTTCCAGACCATGAGATGCCGGTAACTGACCCCCGGGTAGAATCGAATGGATCGAGACCCAAGTTTTTTATTGAGCCGGTCAATGAGGCGTTTGGCCTCCCTTGTCTGAATATGCCCTGCTGAATAATCCTTCATGACCCATCGCCCCTCCGGGGCTCCAGGGTCCCAGCGCCCTGCCGATGGGGCCCATCGCCCCTTTTTTTCATAGGCAAGGGTGACAAAATTGCATCGAAAAGCCACGTCACGAGGCCCCAAGGAAACCCCCATACTGGCCGCCTCAATCGGGGCCCTTCCTGAATAATACCTTTGAGGGGCATAGCCCAAGACTGAGAGATGCCCGATATCGCTCCCCGGCAACATGCCCTTGGGAATGATGTCGACAAGACCCAGATGCCCCAAAGAGGCGAGACGGTCCAAATGGGGATGACGCGCCACCTCTAAGGTAGTCTTTCCACGAAGCGCCTTGACGGGACGGCCCGTCATGCCATCACCGAGGACAATAACGTACTTCACAAATCAAACTCCTAAAGTTTTAAGTGCCTCACGACTTTATTTATGTCGGAAGGAAGCTTGGCAGGTTTTGGAGAATTTTTTAAGGCCGTATCAGGGTCCTTGAGACCGTGCCCCGTCAGTGTACACACGACACTGTCCCCTTTTTTAAAAAAGCCCTTTTGGGCCAATTGACGGACCCCGGCAATGCTGGCGGCGGAGGCTGGTTCACAAAAGTACCCCTCTTTTTGGGCCACGAGTCGATAGGCCTCCAGAATTTCCTCATCCGTAACGCTCCCTATCTGCCCCCCCGATTCATCCCTTGCGGCCTCCGCCGCCTTCCAACTGGCAGGATTTCCAATGCGAATGGCCGTGGCAATCGTTTCGGGGTGTTTGACGACATGACCCAGGACAATGGGGGCGGCCCCACTGGCCTGAAATCCCAGCATCTTGGGACGATGGGAGATCTTTCCTTCTTGATGATATTCACTATACCCCTTCCAATAGGCTGTAATGTTACCGGCATTGCCCACCGGTAAGGCATGATAAGTGGGGGGGCCTCCCAAGGCATCACAGATCTCAAAGGCCGCCGTCTTTTGCCCTTCGATGCGATAGGGGTTGATAGAGTTGACGACTTCAATGGGATAGTGCTCGGCGATCTTCCGGACAATCTCAAGGGCCATATCAAAATTACCTTCTATTTCAATGACTTTAGCGCCATGCATCAAGGCCTGCGAGAGCTTTCCCAGGGCGATTTTTCCCTCGGGAATAATCACGGCGCAGGTGAGCCCGGCCTTGGCCGCATAGGCCGCCGCAGAGGCCGAGGTATTGCCCGTCGAGGCACAGATAATCGCCGTCTTTCCCTGCTCAACGGCCTTGGAAACGGCATAGGTCATCCCACGGTCCTTAAAAGAGGCCGTGGGATTTAAGCCCTCAAACTTGAGGTACATCTTGAGTCCTGGGAAAATGACCTCTGCCAAATGATTGGCCGGCAAGAGAGGAGTATCTCCCTCTAAAAGGGTAACGATGGCTTCCTCTTTGATGGGGAGATAGTGTCGATAGTGGCGAATGAGACCTTGATAGGCCATGGCTATCCCTTTTCCTTTCCTTCTTTTTTGCGAAAATGTTCTACTCGGATGATCACGGTTTTATCAACAACAAAAGGGAGCTCATCAATCTTTAAAATGGCCTTTTGGACATTTTTTTCCTGTCCACGATGAGTTAGGATGATGATGGGAACCTTGGCCCCGTGATCCTGTTGGGGTTGATAGACGGAGGCAATGCTGATATCGTGCTGCCCCAGGATCCCTGTGATTTGTGAAAGGACCTTGGGTTTGTCCACCACCTCAACCCTCAAATAATATTCAGACTCAATCTTGTCCATGGGTCGAAGCTCCATGTCTTCAAACTCATGAATGCCAATAATGCCTCTCTCATCATGCGCCCTGGAGACGGCCACCACATCACTCACGACCGCTGAGGCCGTTGGCATCATCCCCGCCCCCCGTCCATAAAAAAGGGTCTCGCCCACGGCGTCTCCCTTGAGATAAATGGCATTAAACGGTCCACTCACGGTGGCCAACTGATGGGTGGAAGGAATCATCGTCGGATGGACACGAAGCTCGATAGTCCCGCCCTGTTCTTTTGAGATAGCCAGTAATTTGATGGTAAATCCGATTTTTTTGGCAAATTCAATGTCAATGGGACTGATGCGTTCAATCCCTTCAACAAAGATTTTTTTTGTCGTGACACCGGCCCCATAACACAGCATGGCAATGAGGGTTAATTTATGAGCCGCATCGATGCCCCCGACATCCAGGGCGGGATTGGCCTCTGCATAGCCTGCCTTTTGAGCCTTCTTGAGGACAGTGTCATAAGGAGATCCATGAGCCGTCATTTCAGAAAGTATATAATTGCAGGTGCCGTTGATAATGCCGTAAACTTGACTGATGTGATTGGCAACAAATCCCTCGGAGATCGCCCGAATAATGGGAATGCCCCCGGCCACACTGGCCTCAAAACCCACCTGGAGACCTTTTTGCAGGGCCTTTTGAAAGATCTCTATTCCATGATCGGCCAAAAGGGCCTTGTTGGCCGTCACCACATGCTTTCCACGATCGAGGGCCTTCAATAAAAAAGTCTTCGCCGGTTCTATCCCCCCAATCAGCTCAACAACGACAGAAATGTCCGGATCATTTAAAATATTTTCAGCATCTTTTGTAAAAAGGGCGGAAGGCAGTTTGAAAGGACGATTTTTTTTTGGATAAAGATCGGCAATTTTCTTTAATTGAAACTTGACTCCCGTACGCCGTTCGATCAACGATTGATGATCGAGAAGGAGTTTGGCCACCCCTGTTCCCACCGTCCCACAACCAATGAGTCCCACCTGAATTTTTTTCGTCATCTATGCCCCCGCCTTAAAAAAATTTTGAATCCCCCGAACCGCCTGTTGAATCCTTTTTTCGTTCTCGACCAATGCAAAACGAACATAACCTTCTCCGTATTCACCGAAACCCACTCCTGGTGACACCGCCACCTTGGCCTCTTGCAAAAGGTGTTTTGAAAACTTGAGTGAACCCATTTTCCGAAAATCCTCCGGGATCTTGGCCCAGACAAACATCGTGGCCTTGGGTCTTTCGACAGCCCATCCAATCCTATTGAGACCCTCACAAAGAACATCACGGCGGCGGCAATAGGTGTCCCTTATCTCTTTGACACAATGTTGCGGTCCATTCAAGGCCACAGTCGCCGCGATTTGAATGGGGGCAAAGACCCCATAATCAAGATAACTTTTGATCTTGGTTAAGGCATAAACCATCTTCTTATTCCCCACGCAAAAAGCAATGCGCCATCCGGGCATGCTATACCCTTTGGACATGCTATACAACTCAACGGCCACATCCTTTCCCCCCTTGACTTGCAAGATGGAGGGTGCCTTGTAACCATCAAAAACCAGATCCGCATAGGCCAGATCATGGATGATAAGAAGGTTGTTTTCTTTGGCAAAGGCCACGAGTTTTTTAAAAAAATCAAGATCGACGATCTCAGTCGTCGGATTCGAAGGAAAGCTAACAATGATGTATTTGGCCTTGGGCCAAATAGTCTTACTGGCCAATTCCAAAGATGTGAAAAAGTCAATCTCCGGAGACATGCGAATACTCCGAGCATCACCCCCTGCAATAACCACTGAATAGGTATGTATGGGATAAGTCGGATTGGGGACCAAAAAGACATCCCCGGGATTGGTAAGTGCCAAAACGAGATGAGAGAGCCCTTCCTTGGCCCCCATCGTGGCAACGACCTCGGTCTCCGGATTGAGAAGAACATTATAATTGGTCTTGTACCACTTGGTGATGGCCTCCCTGAGTTTTGGAATGCCTCGCGACAGGGAGTAACGGTGATTTTTGGGCTTGGAGGCCGCCTCTTGGAGTTTTGCGACAATATGGGGGGGTGTGGGGAGGTCGGGATTACCCATGCCCAAATTGATGATATCCTCCCCCTGTCGGCGGGCCGCCATCATCATGGCCACCACCTCTCCCAAGATATAGGGAGGGAGGCGCCTGATACGTTCAAATTGAGTCTCGCTCTTGTGCTTCATGAATCCACATCTGATCGGCGTGATAGGAACTGCGGACAAAAGGTCCAGCGGCTACCTGTTTGAATCCGAGATCATAGCCGACTTCTTGAATCTTTTCAAATATTTTTGGTTCAACATAATGAATCACGGGACGTTGGGCCTTTGTGGGCTGGAGATACTGTCCAACCGTCAGGCTATCACACGCAACAGCCCTCAAGTCCCTCATGGTCTGTAGGACCTCATCAAAAGACTCCCCATGTCCCACCATCAATCCTGACTTGGTTATCATCGAGGCCTGGATCTCCTTAAACATCCCCATCACCCTAAGAGATCTTCGATAGGTGGCCCTCCCCCGAATCTCGGGGGTGAGGCGTTCTACGGTCTCGATGTTGTGGGCCATGACGTGGGGTTGGGTCTCCATAATGATCCGGACACATTCCCTTTTCTCCTCCATATCGGGAATTAATAACTCGATCTTGATACCCGGATTGAGTTCATGGATGGCCCGAACCGTCGCGGCCCAGTGCGAGGCCCCTTCATCGGGGAGATCATCCCGGGTCACAGAGGTCACCACGACATATCGAAGCCCCAGTGTTTTGATGAGCTGGGCGACCTTTGTGGGCTCTTGTGGATCGGGAGGAAGGGGTTTGGCCGTGGTAATACTGCAAAAATGACAGCGCCGTGTACACCGATCTCCCAGGATCATCACTGTCTGCTTTTTGAGGGCCCAACACTCTCCCAGATTGGGACATCGGGACTCCTCACACACGGTATGCAAATGATGGCCACGAACGAGCTTCTTTAAGGGATGAATCTGGGAATGATGAGCCGATTTTTTCCTGAGCCATGGTGGCAACACCCTCCTTCAATATCCAGATTGATGGGCCTTGTCAATTAAGGGGTCATTAACGTCCACCCCGACGAAGGGCCTCCTCAAAGAGGGGCCTCTCCCCCACCATCTCACCCACCCCTCGACGAGACAAGGGATCTATGGCCTCAGCGATGGCATCGAAACCGTGACGACGCAGGACGGGCGAGACCCACTCCTCATTGCCGACGAGGTGACCTCCCGTGGCCATTTGGATCTCCTGGATGACATACGGAGGGACACCCTGATTCGTCAGGAAGGCATCGGGTGTTTGTGCCCAGTGAATCGGTAATCGTATTCCCATTTGAGTCTGGCCAGTCACCCCATCGACGAGGAGGACGGGGGCTCCCCTTTCAATCCCAGGCAACATCCCGGAAAGGGCTGATACATCCATGCCAGGAGTCCCTAAGAGGGCCTGGGCCAGAGACTGTCCATTCCCCCCACCGTTGCCTCCGTGGTTCGCAGGAGGGGTCGTCGATGAAGGGGGGACACCGGGACCGGGATCTCCGGAGCGGATATAGGCCCCTCGGAACATCTCCATCACCGCATCTCTTAATTCCCCAGCAATTTGGGCCTGAGCTGATTCATCACCCGCCGCAACGGCCTCAGTGAAGCGTCCGACATAAGGTTGCTGGAGACGTTCTAGGGGCTGGCTATGTCGTGAATCTTGCAAAAGGACCAAAAAAGGCCTGCTAGCAGGTGCAAAGGCTGAATGGGAACGCATTTGTAATGTCATCCTTGAGAGTCGTGCCTCATCTTCCGTCCATGGAGTCGTCGTCATCCAGTCCCGGGCACTGATTTCATACTGAGTCCGCGTGGCTAAATCATAGGCCTTCCTTTTTTGGGGGGGTTTGATTCTTCCAACACGTAACCATTCTTCAGCAGTGATAAAAATATAACGGTCAAATCCACCACTAGCATTATGGAGTTGTAGGCGGCGATGACCTGCAAAACGACTCATATGTTCTAGGCTTGTCAGCTCCCTTGTCACTACTTCTTGAGGCATCGCCCGCGTTCTAGAGTGTAGTAAGACGTCTTCCCACTGACGATGTTCGGGGGCAATTCGGGATCGGGCAATGGCTATCTTAAATCGTTCCGGAAAATTCATCTGTTCAATGTCCGATTCGAATTGTCTGAAGATATGGATGATGTCCGCCCGAATCTGGGGGATCTGCTTGCGGATATCACTGACCAACCGAGCCCCAGCCATACGGGTCTGGACCATGGAGGCAAACATCTTCTGCCATCTGAATTGGGACAAATCCATTTGACTGGCCTTTGCGATTTGGGTGGCCGTATCCATGAGGACCAACATGGGAAGGACGTCAAAAAGTTCCCGGGAAAAATACGAAAAGATGATCGATTGGGCGCTTTGAGGTTGTTCTACCGGATTGGTCAGGGCGATGGCCTGAAAATTATGGAGGTCAAATGTCTCGCCGGTGAGGCTTTCGACCCGTACTGGTGCGGCTGTGATGCGACCGGCCATGAGCCTGTCGATATTTCCGATATCAAAAGGCTCAAACCTGAGTTGTCTGTCCCCCTGACGGATACCGATATTGTAAGGGCCACTCCCTCCTTGAACATTGGTACGACGCATGACCTGACCTTCAGGGACAAAGGCGGCCCGGGCGATCCCATGACCGTCAATAAAATGCAAGGAGTAATGTGTGTTTGCCAATTGCGCTATATGGGAAAGGTCACGGCCATAATTTTCAACATCCCGAAGGGTGATTTCAGCCAGGACTGGAAATTCGGCGGCCAGCGGTGAAGGGGCAGGAAGTCTTTCAAGCCCATCCACATCGAGTCCTGGTACGGCCAAGGGGGTCCACCAGGGGCGTTCGGAAGGAGGAAGCGAGGCGAGTCCGCCCATGATCACCTCACGTCGCGCCTCATAAAAGAGAACAACCTCCTCAAGGGCCGTTTGAACGTCGTCAGAATTTCGGGCCGTGAGATGCCTCGAAATGATTTCAATAAATTCCTGACGGATGGGTTCCGGAGTGACGCGAGGATCGAGGACAATCGAGGCAATGGCCCCCCCGGGATAGAACTGGGAGACATCCATGAGACGGGAAAGCGAGGCCATGAAGGCCGTCCATTCTTCATTCCGACGGGGGTCATAGAAGAGGGGGCGATGGGCCCCATAAAAGCGGCTCCTTTCATCCTCCAAAACCCATTCAAAGTGCGGCATATCCCGATCGAGATAACTCACGAGGACGCGATGATTGCCATGGGCCACCATCCCCTGAGCCGCACCTTGGATATTGCGTTGAAACTCATGTAGACTCGTTTCAGAAATAGCTATCACTTCGGGAAAGGCCAGGGTTCGCACAAAGGGTTCTTCAGGTGGAAATTCGGCCCGAACAGCCCCAGTGATCCGCTCCATCGCCTCGTCCCAGTGGGCGACCATGACCTGGCCAAAGCCCTGAAAATCAGAAACAGTGGGGTTGGTGAGGCTATAGAGGAGGGTCAGGGCCTCGGCAACCTCCCTTCTATACACCTCGGAAAAATCCCTTGCCCGAAGCACGGCCTCATGAATGCGTAAGACCCGGTGGTAGAGAGATGGGGGCAAGGCACGGAAAAGTTCTGGATGGGACAGGATCGAAGAGGGTGCATCTCCGATCTGTCTCCAGCGTCTCAATTGTTCTGAAAGATTAAGATTGTTTTGAACGACATGTAACCTCATCTCCCTTTGAAATTCGTAAACGGTATCGCGGGTCCAGTCCTGTGGATTTTGGACACGTCGGGAAAAGCGGTCGACAATCCTTTCCAAGGCCTGGGCGTCTTCACGGTTGACATCCAACAAGAAGAGTGAGGTGTAAATGGCCTTGGCCTCAGGGCGCATGTCCTCTCTCTCATAAACTCGCTCCAAAAAACGCCAATGTCTTTGACTGGGTTCATCGACATGATTAATGACATAGCGGATCTGATTTTTTCTCACCCTCAAGACCCCTCCCCCCTCCATGGGAAGGTCGTGGACCCTCATTCCCTGGTGCATCTGGGTCCCAAGGGCCTGGAGCCCTTCTTGGGTCAAAGGTGTCTGGTATACCCGCCCCTCGCTCTCATAAATCATGCTCGTCCCACTTTGCTGACTCAACAAGGCCGGCAGGACCGTGGTATAAAAATCCTCCACATCCGTATCGGGAATGAAATCCAAGGCCTCCATACCCAAGGCCACCAAGGGGGGATGGGTACGCACCCAGGTCTCTTCTGCCGCCACCCTTTCTGCCTCGGCAGCGGCGTCAGCAAGACGACGGGCCTCATCGGCCCTGCCGGAGGCCTCGGCCTCAAACTCGGTAATAGCGGCCTCGATAGAACCTGCCTCACCCTCTCCCCCTATGAGGCGAACCATGAGATTATACCGGGCCAAACGTTCTTCAAGGGCGGCCCTTGTCTCGATCCCGGTAAAGGTGTCCGGGGTCAAATCCCTTCCCTGCGAAATAATGTCAGCAAACACCCCCTCTTGTGTGGTTGAGGTCGAGGCGTCATGGGCAAACTCGATCACACCCAAGACATCGGATGAAAAGGCCCCCAACCTGTCCCGAACCTCCCCCACCCAGGCCTCCAGGCGCTGCCTATAAATATGAATGGCCACCGCCTGCAATTCAGGGTCACGCACATGACCCTGGATGGTTTGACGAATCATGGAATTAATATCTACAAAACCACGTCCCGATACGAGGGCCAATAAATAATTTCTGGCCACACGCCTCAGTTCGGGATCCGGAATACTTCTCACCTCTTCGCGCACCCGTAGGCCATGTTGTCGCAGGACCTCACAGGCTCGAAATAGATATGTGGCATGAGCGTTAACCGCTCCACTGGCCAGTTGATGTCCCAGATATTGTCGCCTCTCCTCCACAAGACGGGCAATCAACGTTCGAGCCCTTTCAAGAGGAACAGTGCGTCCTTCAACCAATTCCCCGTGGAGTTCGTGCAGGGCCAATTGGATTAAGGATAGACTCAGCTCCCCTTCCCCTTCATAGGGGATATCCTGCAAGAGCTGCTCCAACCGTGACTGTGTGGGTATGGAGGCCTGTTCCTGCGGAGGAAGAGATTCCGTTCTCCGCGTCGATATATTGTATCGATCCAGGGCCGCACGAAAAGGGGCAAGGACATGATCGGCATTGACACCGCTGTCTCCGTGGTGATCCAAGACATAGCCAATAGCCTCCCTGGCCAGGCCTTCATTGAAAGGATAGCGAACATGAGTGGGAAGATCGCTGACCAAACTATCACACAGTGTCAGATAACGGGGTAAGGCGAGATTGGCAACATCTTCAGCCGTAAGAGCGGCCCTGGGTCCCTGAGACAGGCTTGCACCTTCCGCCGGACTCCACCGCATGAGCCTAAAAAATTCCTCAAGCCATTTTTTATATTCCCACGTCCGCTCCCCCCTTTTCGGAAAGACTTCGTTCAACCCCCTTGTGAGGACGGTCCCGTCAATACCTGTCTCAAAGGGATGTGGTGTCGCCACGAGGCAGATGGCCACAACGCGCTGGAGATTGGCAATAAGGGTCTCATCCGTGATCCCATGACGTATTCGAAGAAATCGCTCTAAGGCGGCCTCGACATTGATTTCAGCAGGGACTGATGCAATCCTCCGTGGCCGTACGGGGCTTTCCAGGACAGCACTGACATAGGGATCACTTCGATCGAGCCGCGACAAGGGGGGAGGCGATGAAGATTCGGCAACAGCTTGACGATAGGCCGCAAAGACTTGAGCCGGATATCCCTCATCCCTACCGGCATAATGGTAATGAATATAATCCATGGCCTCCTCTTCACTGCCAAAAATACTGCCCCGTTCTCTTAAGACATCGAGCGCGATCATGGTCTCCAAGACATCACGAGTCAGGAGGGGGGACCAATTCTCTCGAACAGCAACGGCCAGCATGGGATCGGCCACGACGAGGGCGCGGCGTCCCAACAAGGTTTCTTCCCCCTCCCATCGCAGACCTTGACGATGATCCTCCGTGGGAGGGACAACACGGTAAACGAGGACTTGATCCCCCAGGGAGAAATTTCCTGCGACAGGAACCCTCTCCTGTATCTGAACCGCCAAACGAACAAGATCACGATAGAAGTCCGTAAACCGACGCACGATCCCCGGCGTCACATTGTAGGGATCGACGGCCAGGCGGTCGATCTCGGTCATATAGCGTTGATGGCGCTCCCAAAGCTGGGTCAATCGCCGTTCCATCCCCCCCAATTCACTTCTATCAACGGCGCTTCCTCCCTCCTGATAGAGGGCACGGGCCATGGCCAATCGACGTCCCAGCTCATCAAAAAGGTGGGAAAACCTCCGATCCGCCACGTAACTAAACGGGGCCTCGTCAAAGGCAATGCGTCGTCCCACATGGATGGCGAGATATTGGGTCTCCGCATCATCAGGGATGAAACGGATCCGCCACTCCGTCCCTTGAGGATTGGCCCTATTTAATTGAACACCCCCCTCATCATAGACAGGGATAAAACTGTCAAAGGCGGAGATCCATTCCAGGAAAAACTGGAGGACGGCCCCCCGCTCCTCCCCTGCCGGTCCCTGGGTCGCAAAGGCCTGGCGAAAGGTCTGCCGGGTCTTGTCATACATTCGATGAGGGACGACCTGCCCCAGGCGATGACGTCTCACCGTCCCTCCTGTGGCGGCTTCGGGTAAATTATCAGCCACTTCCCTCACGAGATCCTCCTCAAAGGCCCCTCGCGACATCAAGAGGCGGTTGATCGCAAAACCGAGATTGACATCATTGTATTGCCAGGGCTCCCCTTCATCCCAATAATGGGGATAGCGGACAATTATTTCATGGGGGCTCACGGGATTGACGCTCGCAAAAAAGGCCTCGCCCCTCTCACGAAGGGCCAGACGGATGACATCCATGGGGTCCACTTGCTCGACATCCCCCCTCTCCCCCTGTACCTCATGACGAATCTGAAGACTTTCGTTGATGTAATGAATGCCTCCGATCAGATAACCGACCTCACCGGGAACCCTCCCCCCCACGCCATAGGCAAAATAGGTGGCCGATCGGACGCCGGCGGCCTGGGCAAAATAATCATCCCGGCGCAAAATCCCCAATCCCTCCAAAAATTCCCCCAAATCCTCATCGGACGCGGGCTCGGTAAAGGCCACCCCGTCAGGCACAGGGGGACGGATATCCTCCTCCAAGGAGGCCAGTCTTCCCAGGTATCCCGCCAGGCGCGTCCGTACGGTGGAGACCTCCGGGACATCGGCAATCTCCTGCTGGCGGAAGAATAAGAGAAAGAGTTCCAACAATGGATCCTGATAGACATGGGGATCCAATTGGGTGAGGAGGATATCAAAGACCTCGGCATCAAAGGGATTGGCCCGAAGGCTCGCCACCGAGGCCCCGAGTTTGGCCTCTAGGAGTCCTAAATATTGGAGAAGCAGGGCCTGTAATTGATCCCTGGCCTCTACTTCCAGGGCCCCCACGTATTCGGTCCAGGCCCCATAGAGACCTCCCAATCTGGCAGGCAACTCCGCTGCGGGAATGACCGTGGGATTGATCGCCCAGACACCATCGATAAGATTGGTGGAGAGGACATGGCTCAATTGTGGATTGTCTAAAATTCTTCGGTATTCCATTCTAAGACCAATTTCAAAGCCAACAACCTGCGGCAGCAAGGCACCCAAGGTCTCACCGTCAGGGGCCTCCCTTAATTGACGGATCAATACCCTTTGTTGTTCGGGATAGGTCTCGATCCGCGTAAGAATAGTCGTGGCTGTCGGTGTGAGGGTGTAGCCCGGTATCGACACCACCTGACGGAGTCGATTGAGCCTTTCAATAAGGGGATTCATCTGCCCCACATGGCGAAGAAGCAGACCCCTCACCACATCCACTCGGTCGTGGCCAATCCTTAAGGGCGGTAATTGGGCTCGATAACTTTCGGGAAGTGAAATGGGGGGAAATCCAAGAAATGGACCAAACTCATCCAGAAAACCCGGGACCTGGGCCATGGCGGTCTCAACCTCATCCGGTAAAACCACATCCGCCACGGCCCGGCGGATCTGGTCAAAACGGACGTGATCGTGGTTTCGGGCACGCCTGACAATGCCCTCCAATTGAGTCAGGATGCGGGTGAGGGTGTCCGGATCCCCGCTGTATCCAAATTCGGTCACCGTCGCCGGGATCATCTCCTGCCATCCGTCCTCAAGACCCAAAAAAGGCGAGGGAGACTCTACAGCCTCTTCACCCGTCCCCCTCCCTGAGACCACCCCCTCCAAACTCCCTGAAGGGGCAGGTGCCTCGGAGGAGGCCCCTGAGGCCCCTTCCGATGAAGCGGAGGAACCCTCCGATGAAGAAGGCTCATCGGGGTCACCTTGAGCCAGGACCCCCGAAGACACGAGTGCAACGATATGATCTATGCCAGCTATCCCATCACCCATATACCAAAACCTTAAGGGTCTACCCCTAGACCTGAAGAGGAGCCAAGACGCCCCTTGTCATCGATGGTGACGGAGAAATGTTGCTAGGTTTTGAGGGAAAATTACGCGGTGCGTTATCAGGTCCTGTCAGGCGATTTCCTTGAGACCGATTCTGTCATACCACTTAAATATATTCTTTTTATTTAGATATTTAGAAGTATTTCCTTCAAGTGTTGGATCAGTTTCTATGTGGGCAAAGGCGAGCTCCCTGGCCTGGGCCAGCAAAGAGGCATCTCTCACGAGATGGGCAAATTTGAGGTCGGGGAGGCCCCACTGTCTCGTCCCCATAAAATCCCCCGGTCCACGGATATTGAGGTCTTCTTCGGCGATCTTAAAACCATCCCGCGTCTCTTCCATGACCTTGAGGCGCTGTTTCCCCTCCAGGGTCATCCGGGGGGCATGAATCAAGTAACAATAAGAGCGTTTTTCTCCCCTTCCTATGCGCCCTCGAAGCTGATGGAGTTGAGAAAGGCCAAAGCGCTCGGCATGTTCGATCACCATACATGTGGCATTGGGGATATCGATCCCCACCTCGATAATAGTGGTACTGACCAAGACCTGGATCTCTCCTTCCTTAAAACCCCTCATAATCCTTTCCTTTTCATCTGAATCCATCCTTCCATGAAGGAGCGCCACCCTGTAATCGGTAAAGATGTCTTTTTGGAGATGGCGGGCCATATCCGTCGCATTTTTCAAATCCAACTTTTCGCTTTCCTCAATTAATGGATAGACGATGAAGACCTGTTCCCCTTGACTGATAAGTTGCCTGAGGACCTCAAAGATCTTGTCACCCTCCTTTTCCGAAACAACACGGGTGACGATGGGAGGCCGCCCTGGTGGCATCTCATCAATGATTGAAAAATCCAGATCCCCATAGAGGGTCATGGCCAGTGTTCGAGGAATGGGGGTGGCCGTCATGATGAGGATATCCGGACTGACTCCCTTTTTCTTGAGGGCGGCCCTTTGAAGGACGCCAAAGCGGTGCTGTTCATCGATGATCACAAGCCCCAGGTTTTTAAAATTCACACCCTCCTGAATGAGGGCGTGGGTTCCAATGACCAATGAGGCCGTTCCCTCTTCAATCTTCAAGAGTCTCTTCTTCTTTTCATTGGGAATAAGCCGGCTGATTAAGAGGAGGGCCTGCCATGAGGTATTTTTTAGGAGATTTCTCAGATTGTTGTAATGTTGCTCTGCCAATATCTCAGTGGGTACCATGAGGGCTGCCTGATATCCATTGTCCATGGCAATACAGGCGGCCAACAAGGCGACAATGGTCTTTCCCGACCCTACATCACCTTGGAGGAGACGGTTCATGGGTCTGTCTTTTTGCATGTCGAGAGAAATCTGGTTGATCACGCGTCGTTGTGCCGCCGTGAGTTCAAAAGGAAGAATGGATTTAAACCGGTCCGCAAGAGTTGAGGAGAGGGAAAAAGAAATTCCTTTTTCCCTTTCCATACTTTTTTTCTTCAGTGCCAAACCCAATTGTAAATAGAAAAGTTCTTCAAATTTGAGTCGGCGATGAAAAGGCGTTGACTGGCGGTCAAGGTCTTCCTGGCCCATCTCTCCATTCGGCTGGTGGATGAATTCAAGGCTCTCCCTTAAGGAGGGCAGTTTCAACCTCTCAACTATATCGGGGGGAAGAGATTCGGGAAGAGAGGGCGCGTAGGAAGAGATCGCATTGTGAATAATCTTCCGAATTGTCTTCTGGCCCATCCCTTGAATATTTGAATACAAGGGAAGGATGCCCGGAGCCTCAACACTTGAGGCCTCTTGATGGGAATCGGTCTCCAATATTTGAATATCGGGGTGAATAAACTGCTTTTGGTCGCGAAAAAGGGTCACTTCACCGGAGATTAAGAGTGTCATGCCCTTTTTGAAAACGCCCAGCATGTATCGATGATTAAAATGAAACCACTTGGCCTCCATCACCCCTGTTCCGTCCGTGATAATCATCTCATAGATCTTTCTCCGTCCGCGGCCAAAGGCCATCCCACAGGTGACGATGGAGGCAACAATCGTCCTGTCGCACCCTTCCTGGACTTCTCTTATTGTATCCACTCGACGGCGGTCCAAATAACGATAGGGAAGAAAGAAAAGTAGATCCTCAACGGTCAGGATACCCTTTTTGGCCAAGAGATCGCTGATATAGGGTCCCACACCTTTTAAATAGCGGACGGGTGTTTTTAAGGGATCCGTAGAAATGAAACTGGGATCAGATTTTTTTTCTAAAAAGGCCACGTCAAAGGACTAACACAGATAAAGAGACGCGACAAGACTAGGGTGCCGATTCTTCCCCGGTCGTCGCAGGGGGTTCAGGACTTGAAGGAAGGGGGGGAGAAGATTCGTCCGGTAAAGAAGGAGGGGCGGACGCCTCAGGTGTTGCAGGGGTTTCCTGGGGAGTTTCCCCCTGATCGCCCCCCCCTGTTGATTCATCGACAGGTTCAGAAATAGTTTCAGCAGAGGCATCTTCGACGTGGAATTCGACACGACGATTGCGGGCCCGTCCCAGGGCCGTTTCGTTGGTGGCAATGGGTTGGCTCTCTCCTTGTCCGACGGCCACCAACCTCGAAGAGTCAATCCCATGGGCAATCAAATATCCACGGACGGCACTGGCTCGGTCTTCCGAGAGTTTCTGGTTATATTCATCGCTTCCCTTCGAGTCCGTATGTCCCTCGATGCTCACACGCAGGATATTGGGGTTATTCTGCAAAATATCAGCAATCGCATCCATGATGTGAAATGAGATCGGACGGATAGTGGCCTTATCAAATTCAAAGTGAATCTTCTTTG